>QWCE01005291.1_pt1 | contig 19893 bp, 10 predicted proteins | sample 1972531 | NCBI WGS metagenome assembly QWCE01 (sample SAMN09866716, study PRJNA288562) | Human gut metagenome isolate term4_stool, whole genome shotgun sequencing... | reverse complement strand
GCCAAGGTGTACAGTCCCAACAGTTGCCGCATGGTATAATTATTGGTGATGTATAGGTTGACACTTTGTGCTTGGTCAATGTGTTTCTGTCTTATTCCCGCCGCTCTCATGCTCCACGATTGGTCTATCAGGTATGCGCTTTTGTACACCCAATAGGTTTTATCCGATAAGCTTGGAGCTACTCGAGGCAGCATGGCACCCTTCTTTTCTTCTAAGAAGAACCGTTTCATCACAGGGTCTACGCCTGCCGTGGTGGCTGCGATGATGCTGGTACTGCTGGTGGGTGCGATGGCTAAGAGGTAGGCGTTGCGCATGCCCTGCTGACTTACTTTCTTGGCAAGTGCTTTCCATTGGGGCGATGTATATTGTCGCTTGGTGAAGTACTCGCCTGTTTGCCAGTCGCTACCCTCAAAGTATTTGTAGCTTCCCTTTTGCTTTGCAATGTCCGAACTGGCTTCAATAGCCAGACGATTGATGCGCTCAAACACTTTGTCTACGAACGACAGATGCTCTTCGCTTTCCCATTTGATGCCCCTTATGGCCAGCGCATGATGATAACCACTCACGCCCAAGCCAATGCTTCGATAGGTGCGATTGGTGATTTTTGCGAAAGGAAGAGGGTAAAAGTTCAGGTCTATCACATTGTCCAAGGCTCTTACCACACTTGATACCACCTCCTTCATCTCTGTTTCGTCTTCCAGTTTCAGGTGTCCCAACGACAAACTGGCAAGGTTGCACACCACAAAGTCGCCTGGTTTCACGGTTCTTACCACTACGGTGTCGCCCTCTTCGGTGCGTATCTCGTTTGACACTTCCTCTATCTGCGACATGTTTTGTGCTATCTCCGTGCAGAGGTTAGAGCAGTAAATGATGCCTTTGTGGTGGTTGGGGTTGGCTCTGTTCACCGTGTCTCTGTTAAAGGTGAAGGGAGTACCCGTCTCCACAGCCGACCGAAGGATAAGACGTACAATCTCTTTAATGGGCATGATGCGCCGAGAGATGGAGGTGTCTGCCACGCAATCCCAATAGCGTTTCTCCCATTCCTCACCATAATAGTCTTCCAAGTTATACCCTTTAGCGGTCATCACCTCATTGGGACAGAACATATACCAGTCTTGGTTGAGGTTTTCTTCCGCCATTTTCCAAAACAAATCGGGGTAACAGATGGCGGGAAAAATGTCGTGTGCCTTCATCCTGTCATCGCCATTGTTGGTGCGAAGTTGTAGGAATTCGGGTAAATCCTTATGCCATACATCTAAATATACAGCCACCGCACCCTGTCTAACGCCTAACTGATCGACGGCAACGGCCGTGTCGTTTACTAATTTCATCCAACGAATAACGCCACCTGCGGCACCCTTGAAGCCTCTTATCCTGCCGCCAGCAGCGCGCACTTTACCAAAGTAGAGACCCATACCACCGCCAAACTTGCTCACTTGCGCAAAGTTGTCTATGCTTCGGTAAATGCCTTCCAAACTGTCGGGAACGGTATCAATGAAACAACTTGACAGTTGGTGAAACGGTTTGCGCGCATTGGAAAGGGTGGGGGTTGCCATGGTTACTTGTAGCTTGCTCAGCATGTTGTAAAAGCGTCGCACCCACGTCATGCGGTCTTGCGGTTCATTCATCGCCAAATGCAAGGCTATTCCCAAGAACATTTCTTGCACACTCTCAATGGGACTGTTATCAAAATTACGAATCACATAGCGTTTGATGAGCAGTTCCAGTCCCGAGTAGTTGAGCAAGTGGTTGCGACTGGCATCCATAAATATTGCCGCTTGTTCTATTTCGGCTTTGCTGTATTGTTGTAAGATATATGCGCCATATAGGTTTCTGTCTGTCAAGAACTTCATCTTGTCATACAGTGACATCAGTCCCTCACTGTCTTCAAAGCGTGCGATGCGTTTGTTGAGTTGGTAATTGAGCAGTCGGGCCGCAATGAATTCCCATTCAGGAGCCTCTTGTGTGGTAAGCTCTACTGCTGCCTTGATAAGTGCGTCCATGCGTTCAGTGGCGGTCATACCCGCCTTGCTGAAGCTGGCATACTTGTCAATGAGCAGCAATATACTATATTCTTTGTCTGTAAAATCTGCGGCAATGTGTTTCAATACCTCTGTGATATGCTCGTCTTGCAAATCTTCGGCGATGCGTCTATAGGTACGACGTATCTCGGTTCGTTGCCATCTGAACAGGATAAAACTCTTTGCTTCGGCGTAATAACCGTTTTTCATCAGCGCCTTTTCCACCTCATCCTGAATACTCTCCACATTTTGCTTGATGTGGTTGGTACAAACAATATCTTCTACCGATTGTACCATTTGGTAGATGGTGGCATCGTCTATCTCGTGTTTCGTACTGATAAAGCTCTTCTTAATGGCCGTAGCAATCTTCTCTTTGTCATATTGCTCGGTTGAGCCGTTACGCTTAGTAATATCCATTGATTTTTATAATAAGGAGTAAGAGTTGTAATGTTGTTTCTGCAAAGTTAATGAAATGCGTTAGAACAAAAAATTATATCTTGTACTTTTTACGAGGGGGCACGATTATTCGCCGTACTCATCAACTCGTCATCAAAGTTTGTCTAACACTCTAAGAAAAGGAACGCTGTGAGAGATCTCTCTTTAATTCATTTTCATGGTGAAGCCACCACCTGGAGCCAGATGCACGGTGAGCTGCTTGTTGGATGGGATGCTGATGGTTTTCTTCACATAATCTTGCGCGAACTTAGTGGCATTGGCACCGTCAAAATAAGCTTCCGCACGGGTAGGAATGTCACCCAACGGAGAGAGGTCGATTGTTAGATCGCGCGCCGTCCAGTTGTTGATAACACCGACATACCAGGTGTTACCGCTTCGGCGCGCCATGGCCACATACTCACCCACCTTGCTGGTCAAGGCTATAGATTGATCCCATACCACAGGAATCTTGGCAATGAATTCTGTACATTCGGGTTCTTCTTCGTAATGTGTCGGACTGTCACAAAGCATGTTGAGCGGAGAGAAGAATACGGTGTACATGGCCAACTGATGACAGCGGGTTCCCTGACTCATGGGATTGCTGTTAGAGGCATGAAAAGTTTCCTTGGTACTGTTCAACATGGCCCCCTGCGTGTAGTCCATCTGCCCAGCCAGCATACGGATGAATGGGACTTGTACGTCATATTGCACTTGATTGTAGGATTCCAGGGACGACCATTTGGTGTTCTCTTGTCCCTTGACACCTTCAAAGTTGATGACGTTCGGATAAGTTCTTTGCAGTCCTGTGGGTTTGAAGATTCCGTGGAAATCCACCAGCATGCGATATTTAGCAGCCATTCGAGCAGCGTCGTAGAGGAAATTGACACAGGCTGCATCGTCGCGATCCATGAAATCAATCTTGAATCCTTTGACACCCATGTCACTGTAATGGCGGCAAACTCGCTCCATGTCGCGTGCAAATGCATAATAGCCTGCCCACAGGATAATGCCTACATTCTTTTGTTTTGCATAATCAACAATGCCCTTCAAATCGATTTCAGGTACCACTTGGAAAAGGTCTGCCTGCAGATTGACGGCCCACCCTTCGTCCAAAATTACATACTCGATGCCATGCTTGCTCGCAAAATCTATATAGGCTTTGTAGGTTTGTGTGTTAACGCCAGCCTTGAACGGAACTTTATACAGTCCCCAGTCGTTCCACCAATCCCATGCTACCTTACCTGGTTTAATCCACTCTGTGGAAGAAATGCGTGATGGGGAGGCCAGGCGATACACCATGTCATTGTCCAAAAGCTGGCGATCATCCGTAGACACATTGATGATGCGCCATGGAAATTGTTGTTTCGCCGTGGCCTTGACAAGGTAGTTTTCGCGACTTTTCACAAAGAGTTGCAGCTTGTTATGGCCTTCTTGCCTAACTTCTTTGGGGTATTTGGCAAAGACACCACGCAGGGCATGGCCCTCCGTGCGATTGACGTACATGCCGGGATAGTTCTCCAAATCGGCCTCGGTCACGCAAATTTTCACGCCATGGTCAGCTTCCACCAAGATAGGCAAGAACGCTAACTTATCCGTTTTGAGTTGAGAGAGGTGTCCCTGGGTATAAGTACTTTCGAAAGAATTGTTGAATTGGTTTTCAAAACTGCCGTTAGGACTTGTATAAGGTACTAGGGACGACCAATCCTTGGCAAAGTTGAACTCGGCCTTTTCGTCCTTGACGATAATCTCTTTCTTCCGATCAGAAACGAACCTGTAGGCTACACCCTCATCGTATGCTCGAAATATTAAGGTGAATCCTTGTCTGAATTTCAATGCCAATTGGTTATAATGATCCTCAACAACCTTCTTTTTGTAAAACAAGGCGTTGATGGTTCCATGGCTCATAGTGGTCTTTACAGACTGTACAGAAGCGTTTTCGCCAAACGATTTTCCTTGATCAAGGGTCAGGGCTATTTGGGATGGAGCAATGAGTTGTTGCCCATCGAGCGACAGGGAGTAGGTAAGATTCTTGTCGTTATTCACTATAACGATAAGTTTACCATTGGGCGAAACCAATTTATACTGTTTATATTAGCATGTTTTCACAAAGATAGCGAAAAAACTTCATCCGCGAATCATACGAATAAATATTTTTCTCTCGATTGACACAAATAAGTAAAATTTCAAAAGAGCGCAATCGCCTACATGTGTTCATGATAGCATGCTCGACACATGCCATGGGACTTTTTTGGTTCGTGCTTGTCCTATTGTCGCATCGACGACAGCAATAGTGATGGCCTCACGTCATCGCTTCTGAAATACACGAACGTAGTCTACTTCCATCGTAAGCGGCAACAAACTGTTGTCTACTCCCTTCTGACCACCCCATTGGCCACCCCAAGCCAAGTTGAGAATGATATAAAAAGGCTGATCGAAAGGCCAAGAATCCCAACCCGTTCCGTCATTCTGATAGGAAAGGATTTTTTGGCCATCCACATAAAAAGTCATCTCATGGGCAGTCCACTCCATGGCATAGATATGAAAGTCAGCCGCCTGCTCAATAGTCACATAACCATGTTCGATTGGCGTACCACCATTGTTGTATTTGTTACAGTGAATGGTTGAATAAATCACGTTGGGGGTATGTCCCACTGCCTCCATGATATCAATTTCGCCGTTACCCGGCCACGGACCATCCTTGACGGGCATCATCCAAAAGGCTGGCCACGTGCCATGCCCTTCAGGCAATTTGATGCGCGCTTCGATGTAACCGTATTGCCAACCCGAATGCCGTTTAGCATACACACGTCCTGATAAAAATCGGTCACCTTCCTGACGGAGGTTAATTTTCAAGGTACCATCATACACCTGGGTCACCTTTCCGTCGTTCACATAAGTTTGCAACTCTTGATTCACCCACCCGGCGGGCTTCAACTCATGCATCCAATCTTTGCCAAGTGCAGTGCCATTAAACTCATCGTGCCACACCAGTTTGTAACCCTTTGGAGCGTGGATGCGGGATTTAGCTTTGTTTTTCTGCTTGATTACCATCGTGCCTGATGCCCCCTCAACAGCACGATTGCTTACACAAACAGGGTGCGAAGCCCACATGGGTAATGCCATCAACAACGAAAAGAAAAAAGGTAAACCACGCTTCATGATGATTTCTGATTTATAAAACATAGATTCTTGCTTAACAAAAAGTTAAAGCAATGCTCTTGCATAATGTTACAACGAATGAACCAAGCTATTATTGTATGGTATCATTAGGCTACCCACCCCACCGTACACGCAAAGATAGTCACTATCGCTTTGTTCACGTTAGTGACATGCTCGGTGGCAATGAGCAGGAATCCCAAAAGCAATATGCCAGCAATTACAAGAGTGATGTTATATAATAAGGTGGGGAGATGAATTAGTCACCCTGATATTTAGGACTCTGTTCACCTTAAAGTTACAATAAACCAAAGGCCAACAAGCAAAACATATTTTATTTTGTGAACAAATAAACTTAGCTCAATAAGAAGCCTACGATTGCTGGCAACAGCAAACTGTTGATGAAAAAAGTAGGTCATTTTGAAGGAGCACGTTTCGAATGGACATGAAATATAATCAAATTGTTTCCTGATAGCTTTTTTCTACTGCTGTTTTTTTTCTATATTTGCAGTATGACGAAGCTATGACATCATGAAGAAATTTCTATATCTTATGCTGATTCTATCGCTGCTCACCTCCTGCCAACAGCAACCCCGCAAGTTTGTCATTGGTGTTTCGCAGTGCAGCATCGACATTTGGAGAGACAAACTCAACCGCGAATTAAAGACGAGCGAGTATTTCAACGACTCCATAGAAGTGCGTCTGGCTTCGGCCAACGACGACAGCAAAAAGCAAATCGCACAAATCGACAAGTTTGTAGACGATGGTGTGGATCTGCTCATCGTGGCTCCCAACCAATATACATCTATCACCCATGCCGTGAATCGTGCTTACGATAAGGGTATACCTGTGATACTTTTCGATCGCAAGGTGGACACCGACAAATACACCGCCTTTATCGGAGGCGACAATTACAACATGGGCAAGACGATGGGACAGTTCATAGCCCGGCAGCTCAAGGGACAGGGACGTGTGGTGGAAATCCGTGGACTTGATGGCTCGTCGCCCGCTGAGGAACGTCATCGCGGATTTGTAGACGGACTGAAAGCTTTCCCCGGTGTGCAGCTGGTGGCTTCGGAGGCCGGCAACTGGAAAGAGGAAAGTGCCATCGATGCCATGAACCGCATCCTGCGGAAGACCCGCAATTTCGACTATGTGTTTGGACAGAACGACCGCATGGCGTGGGGTGCCTACATAGCACTGAAGCAGCACGGACTGGAACAACAGGTGAAATTCACTGGCATCGACGGCATGGCCACAAAAGGTGGCGGGCTCGAACTGGTGCGCGACGGCCTGTTTGAGGCATCCTATCTCTACCCCACCAAGGGCGATGAGGTCATTGCGCTGGCCATGAGAATACTACGCGGAAAGCCGTTCAAGCGAGAGAATCCGCTCACAACGACGATTGTCACCAGCGATAATGCCGAACTGCTGCTCATGCAGGCCAAAGACATGGAACGGCAGAATGCCAACCTCGACATCATGCACAAAAAAGTAGACTCCTACTTCAATCAGTACACCATGCAACGATGGTTTATCGCAGTGCTCGTCGGTGCATTGGCGCTCATCGCTATCGCCATCCTCGTGACTTATCGAGCCTACCTTTCCAAGGCCAGACTCAGTACACAGCTGTCCGATAGTAACCATGAGTTGCAGCGGCTGAACGACGAAGTAAAAGCCATGACGCAGGCACAACTCACGTTTTTCACCAACGTGAGCCATGAGTTGCGTACGCCCCTCACCCTCATTGCCGACCCAGTGGACCGCCTGTTGGAAAACGGTAAAACGGATGACAACGGCCACAAAATGCTCCGGATGGTGCAACGCAACGTACATGTGTTGATGCAGCTGGTTAATGAAATTCTCGATTTCCATCGGTTGCCGAAAATGCTAATATCAGCTTGAAGACAGAAAGCGATATTGGCGATGACGATATGATTATCGCCGATGAGGAAAAACTCAACCACCTCTACCTCAATCTCATGAGCAATGCCCTGAAGTACACGCCGGCTGGCGGTACGATTACCACGACGCTCGGCCGCGAGGGTGACCGCTATGTCATTCGTGTGGAAGACACAGGCGTGGGCATCGAGGAGAAAGATCTTGCAAAGATATTTGAGCGATTCTATCAGGGACGAAAAGCCTCCGGTGGTACGGGCATCGGACTTGCTCTAGTCAAGGCCTTTACCGAACTGCATCATGGTGAGGTGAGCGCGGAGAGCGAGAAAGGGCGAGGTACCTGCTTTACGGTGAAATTTCCCATGCGGCAGGAGGGTGCAATCGAAGAGTCGTCGGCACCGGCTGCATCGGTCGAGGTGGTGGCCGGACAGTATGTCGGGTGGTGTCGGCCGAAGAAACCGACAAGCCCGAAATTCTGGTCATTGACGACAACAACGACGTGCGCGCCTATCTGCGGTCAGTATTGAAGGATCAATACCATGTGAGCGAAGCCGTAGATGGCAGGAGTGGACTTGTTTTGGCGCGCAGGGTTGTGCCGGATATTGTAGTGTGCGACGTGATGATGCCGGTGATGGACGGACTGACTTTCACGCGCGAACTGAAAACGCACACCGCCACCAGCCACATTCCTGTCATTCTGCTCACGGCGCGGTCGCTCAACGAACAGATGGCTGAAGGGTACGAAACGGGAGCCGATTCGTATATCATCAAGCCGTTCAGCGCCAAAGTGCTGTTGGCCCGCATCAGCAACCTGCTGAAAAATCGTGCGCAGTTGCGACAGCTGTTTGCCAACGACGAGTTGCGGTCTTCCATCTCAAATACAGCACCTGATGGTGCGGCGATGGCATCAGGCACGATTTTGGACGACAAAGACAAGACTTTCATCGCCCGTCTGCGCGATATTATCCAGCAAAACCTCCACGACTCAGACCTCAATGTGGAGCAAATTGGTGAGGAAATCGGACTGAGCCGGGTGCAACTCTATCGCAAAGTGAAGGCGCTCACGGGTCACTCGCCTGTGGAACTTCTCCGCACTGCCCGTCTGCAACGGGGCAGGAAACTTCTCGAAACCACCGACCAAACCGTCTCGGAAGTGGCCTATGCCGTAGGATTCACTTCCCCCTCTTATTTCACCAAATGTTTTAAGGACGAGTATAACATCAGTCCAAGCGAACTTAACGGCTGAGTCTACCTCAAACCTATCATAGCCACTGACTGCTGCAATTTTCGTTCATTTGCTCCAAATAATGTTACATGAAACATATTTTGGGGACAGATGAACGAAAATTTTGTGTGTACGATGGCTATCATGGTATAAATTTGCCAGCAAAACCAGAATACTAACAATAACAATTAATCAATGGAAAACCTAAAAAGAATCCTATTGAGTTTTACACTCATCATGGTTTGTATGGTCGCCAGTGCACAGAAAATTGTAGCCACTGGCACCATTGTCGACGAAAGCGGCTTAGGCGTTATCGGGGCGACGGTCATGGAAAAAAGTTCCGCCAACGGAACAGTGACCGACTTGGACGGTAACTTTAAGCTGGAAGTGAGTCGTGGTGCGACGCTTGTCATTTCTTATATCGGCTATCAGACGATTGAACTTGCGGCCGCAGAAGGCATGAAAGTAACCCTCAAGGAGAGTGCCAACGACCTGAACGAGGTCATCGTGACCGGCTATACCACTCAACGAAAGGCCGATTTGACTGGTGCGGTGTCGGTGGTAAGTGTCAGCGAAATTGCCAAGCAGAATGAAAACAACCCTATCAAAGCTCTTCAGGGACGTGTGCCGGGTATGAAAATTTCGGCTGATGGTAATCCTTCGGGGCAGTCTACTGTCCGCATTCGTGGAATAGGAACGCTTAACAATAACGACCCTCTTTATATTATTGATGGTGTGCCGACTAAGGCTGGCATGCATGAACTTAACGGAAACGACATTGAGAGTATTCAAATTTTAAAGGATGCGGCCTCAGCTTCTATTTACGGAAGCCGAGCAGCTAATGGAGTTATTATTATCACCACAAAAAAGGGAAAAGCCGGGAAAATCAACATTAATGTAGATGCCTCGGTGTCAGCCTCGCTTTATGCTCATAAAATGGATGTACTGAATGCCAAGGAATATGGTCAGGTGATGTGGCAAGCTTATGTGAACGATAATATGGATCCCAACGCTAATGGTTTGGGGTATCGTTATAATTGGGGCTACAACGAATCAGGATATCCGGTGCTTCATGGTATCTCCATGGCCAAATATTTGGATGCAGCAGGCATGACTCCTGCAGCCGATACTGATTGGTTTAACGAAACCACACGCACCGGTCTTGTTCAGCAATACAATGCAGCTGTAAGCAATGGTTCGGAGAAGGGAAATTCTTTTTTCTCTTTAGGCTATTACAAGAATCTCGGTATTATCAAAACTACTGATTTTAACCGCATATCAGCCCGTATGAATGCGGAATATAATTTGATAAAGAATATTCTTACCATCGGAGAGCATTTTACACTGAACAGAACTTCTGAAGTTCTCTCATCAGGTGGATTCCTCCAGAATGCATTGCAGTTTAATCCCTCGCTTCCCATTTATACGACGAAGGGGGAGTATGCCGGTCCCGTAGGTGGTTATCCGGACCGTGAGAATCCTGTGGCCCGTCTCAATCGTAATAGAGACAATCGTTATACATATTGGCGGGCGTTCGGAGATGCCTATGTGAATCTAAGTTTGTTCAAAGGTTTCAATCTTCGTTCCACCTTTGGGCTTGATTATGCTCAGAAGATGCAGCGTATCTTTACCTATCCAATCACGGAGGGAAATGTGGCCAACAGTAAGAATGCCGTTGAGCCTAAACAGGAACATTGGACCAAGTGGATGTGGAACGTTGTGGGTACCTACAACTTTTCAGTTGGTCAAAACCACTTCGACACCATGCTTGGCATGGAGGTTAACCGTGAGGATGACACATGGTTTTCTGCCTATAAGGAAGACTATATAATCTTGTCGCCCGACTATATGTGGCCCGATGCCGGAACCGGAACAGCTCAGAGTTATGGCAGTGGGTCGGGATATTCCCTCGTTTCTTATTTCGGCAAGCTCAACTACAATTATGCTGATAAGTATCTCGCTTCATTTACTATCCGCCACGACGGGTCTTCACGCTTTGGAAAGAATAACAGATACGCTACTTTCCCAGCCGTTACACTCGGCTGGCGTGTCAATCAGGAAAATTTTCTGAATAAAGCCAGATGGATTGATGATCTAAAGCTGAGAGCATCGTGGGGGCAGACAGGTAATCAGGAAATATCTAACATTGCTCGATATACGATCTATGTGAGCAATTACGGTGCTACGGAAAATGGAGGACAGAGCTACGGTACATCCTATGACATTGCCGGTACTAACGGAGGACAAACACTGCAATCGGGCTTCAAACGAAATCAGATAGGTAACGACAACATTAAATGGGAAACTACAGTTCAGACCAATCTTGGTCTTGACTATGCATTCTTCAACAATTCGCTTTATGGAACTTTCGACTGGTATTATAAGAAAACAAAGGACATTTTAGTGCTAATGGCTGGTATTGCGGCTATGGGCGAAGGCAGCAATCAGTGGATCAATGCCGGAGAAATGGAAAATCGTGGTATCGAGTTTAACCTTGGTTATCGCAATAAGACCAGTTATGGCTTGAAGTATGATTTTACAGGTAATATCGGTACTTATCGCAACAAAATTACGAAGCTACCTGCTACAGTGGCAGCCAACGGCACCTTTGGTGGAAATGGCGTTAAAAGCGTTGTCGGACATCCTATTGGTGCACAGGTGGGTTATGTTGCTGACGGCATCTTTAAGAGCCGGGAAGAAATTGATAATCATGCTGTACAGGAGGGTGCCGGTCCCGGCCGCATTCGCTATCGCGACCTGAATCATGACAATGTCATAACCGAGGCAGACCAAGAATGGATATATGATCCCGTACCAGATTTCTCGTATGGTTTCAACATTTATCTTGAATATAAGAATTTCGATGTCACGATGTTCTGGCAGGGTGTCCATGGTGTGGACATAATCTCTGATTTGAAAAAAGAAACAGACATTTGGGCTGGACTAAACATTGGGTTTCTCAATAAAGGAAGCCGCCTGCTAAACGCTTGGAGTCTCACTAATCAGGACAGTAACATACCTGCTTTGACGCTCTCCGACAATAATAATGAGAAACGTGTATCATCCTACTGGGTAGAAAACGGCTCATTCCTCAAGCTCCGTACAATCCAATTAGGCTATAACTTTCCCAAAAAGGTATCAGAGAAGCTCCTTATGCAGCGTCTGCGTATGTATTTCAGTGCACAGAACTTGCTTACAATCAAGAGTTCTGGCTTTACAGGCCTTGATCCCGAAAATCCTAACTATGGATACCCAATCCCCCTTAACTTAACGTTCGGAATTAATATCACATTCTAAAAAGAAAGCACAATGAAAAATTATATATACGTCGTACTACTTACGATACTGTTAGGCAGTTGCTCAGATTTTCTGGACGACCAAAAACCACAAGGAACTCTGAGTGATGAGGAAGTAACAAAGTCTGGATATGTTGACAACTTGGTGATTTCCGCCTATGCTGTATGGATTTCTGCGGAGGACATTAACTCTTCTTTCTCTATGTGGAACTTCGATGTTCGCAGCGATGATGCTTACAAAGGAGGAAATGGTACCAGTGATGGCGATGTATTTCACCAATTGGAAATATCTCAGGGCATCTTAACTACTAATTGGAATATCAGTGATATGTGGCAGCGACTCTACAACTGCATCTCTCGTGTGAACACTGCCATAGCTCTGCTCGAACAAACCGATGAACACACGTATTCGCTCAAAGCTCAGCGGTTGGCAGAGATGAAATTCCTTCGTGCGTATGGGCACTTTCTGTTGAAGCGTCTTTACAAGAATATTCCTTTCGTGACTAATGCAAATCTCACTGCAGAACAATACAACAGTCTCTCCAACCGTGAGTATAGCAATGATGAGGGTTGGCAGAAAATTATAGACGACCTGACAGAAGCCTATAACAATTTGCCGGTGAAACAGGCTGACAAGGGGCGACCCTCAAAGGCCGCTGCCGCAGCTTTCCTCACGAAAGTATATCTCTATAAGGCCTACCATCAGGATGACACAACGTCCAATGCGGTGACCAGTATCAATAAGAGTGACTTGGAAAAAGTGGTGGAATATAGTGCACCTGCCATTTATGAGGCGGGAGGATTTGGACTTGAGCCTGATTTTCATAATAACTTCCGTCCCGAGCCACAGTATGAGAACGGTGTTGAGAGCATCTGGGCCATGCAGTATTCGCAGAATGACGGTACAACCTACGGCAACCTTAACTGGAGTTACGGACTTATCGTACCTAATATTCCAGGAGTAACTGATGGAGGTTGTGATTTCTATAAACCAAGTCAGAATCTTGTGAATGCCTATCGCACTGATGGCAATGGGTTGCCTTACATCGAAACATTCAACCAGAAGGATTACGACAAATCTAAGGATTATGCAGACCCACGTCTCTTCCTTACAGTGGGCATGCCTGGTCTTCCCTATGAATTTAATGAGACATACATGATGGACGAGAGTGCCACGTGGAGCCGTTCCAATGGACTTTATGGCTATTATGTCACACTGAAGCAGAATGTAGATCCGGCCAGTGGCTATCTCATCAAGGGCTCTTGGTGGGGCAACTCGATGAATCGAATAGTATTTCGTTATGCCGATGTGATGCTTCAGCGCGCAGAGGCCCTTGTGCAGCTGAACGACGGGCGCATTGACGAGGCTATTGATATCGTGAATCAGTTGCGTAGACGTGCAAAACAAAGTACAGCTATGATTTCCAATTATGAGCGCGATTATGGCGTGCAACTTAATATCGGCACTTACGATGGCACTTACGACCAGCCCCATGCGCTCAGCATCGTGAAGATGGAACGTCGTTTGGAACTTGGTATGGAGTGCGAACGGTTCTTTGATCTTGTGCGTTGGGGGGAAGCGGACAAAGTGCTCAATAAGTATTATGCTGAGGAGGCCAACAACTGCCCCATCTACAGTGCAGCTCGTTTTACAAAAAACAAAAATGAATATCTGCCCATTCCATACGCTCAGGTAGCAGCATCTAACGGACATTACACACAAAATATTGGAGAATGGTAATCATGAAGAATAAAATTTCAAACTTTATATTGTTTATTTTCGCCACGCTTTTCTTGATCGGATGTAGCGAAAACCAAGTTTCTGACCTGATGCTCAATGGCGATTGCTCAGTTCTTTCGCTGACGGTCGACAGTTATGACGGAACACCGGATCTTACTACACGCACCATCACGATACGCACTCCCAAGGATTATGCTGTAGACAACATGACTATTACCGCTATTGCTTTGAGCAAGGGAGCTAAGTGTAACCTTCAGAATGGTGATAAGCTTAATCTTACGAGTCCACAGGTAGTACATGTAAGTAATGGCGACGTATATCTTGATTGGACCATCTTGGTAAAGCGTGATGAGGCAAGGATCAAGTCATTTGTTATCAACGACATCTATACCGGTATCATAAATGAGGATAATCACACCATTTCCGTTTATGTTCCTGAGGGGATAGACATGACAAAGCTCACGCCAACCATTGTTGTCAGCGAGAATGCTAAAGTTGTTCCCAACAGTGGCGTGAATACAGACTTTACCCAACCGGTAACATTTACCGTTACCAACAATACGGCAAAGACTAACTACGTTGTGACCGTAACCCAGATAGGAAAGCCTGCTGCGGTGTATGTTGGCTTACCCACCAGCATGGACCAGCTCAACATAGAAGAGCAAACAGCATGCAAGTGGATGCTTGCCAACATTCCCAACTCTGTTTACGCTTCTTTTACCGATATCAAAAATAACACAGTGGATCTCAGCGAGTGTAAGGTCGTTTGGTGGCATTATCATAAAGATGGTGGTGTTGACGGTAAGACGGCATTTGAGAATGCTGCTCCCGAAGCTCTCAGCGCATCGGTGCAACTCAAGGATTATTACAACAATGGTGGTGCTTTCCTCTTTACACGTTTTGCCACAAATATGCCGGCAAAGTTAGGAGTCGTGAAGAATGACGCTTATCCCAATAACTGTTGGGGACAGGCAGAGAATGAAGCCGAGACAGTAAATTCCCCATGGAGCTTCTTTATCCAAGGCCATACTACACACCCATTGTTTCAACATCTCGTGATGAAAAAAGACGAGCCCAATGCGGTTTATACTGTTGATAAGGGCTACCGCATCACCAATTCTACTGCTCAGTGGCACATAGGAAGCGATTGGGGTGGCTATGCCGATTATGGGATATGGCGTAATGAGACTGGTGCTCAGGATTTAGCCTACGGCGGAGACGGTGCTATTGTTGTTTGGGAATTTCCTGCAACGACCACTAAGGGTGGTATACTCTGTATTGGGTCGGGCTGTTACGATTGGTACAGCATTGACGATGTTACGGAGAACTATCATAAAAACATCGCATCCATGACGCTTAATGCCTTCAACTATCTGATAGAGAACTCACCCAAAAAGTAATAAACACAATGAAAACAATGAAGATGACTATAATATTGACTGCCATAATGGCCTTTTCATTATCCAGTTGCAGCAATGATGACATACAGATAGAGCAAAGAGACTGGGACAACACCGCATACTTTGCCTCTTCTGATGAGCAGATGCAAACCACTTTTTACAAGCCATACAGTGGTTATGTTGGCGACCCTATGCCTTTTTTCGATCCTGTAGCCAAGGACTTTAAGGTGCTCTATCTACAAGATTACAGGCCAAACTCTGCGGGTACTTATCATCCCATCTGGGGAGTGAGCACAGCAGATGGGGTGAATTACACTTCCTTGGGTGAACTCATACCATGTGGCGGAATACAGGAGCAGGATGCTGCTCTTGGCACTGGGTCTACCATCTATTTTGAGAGCGAGGGACTATACTACACTTTCTACACCGGAAATAAGTATCAGCCCACACCCTCTGATGCCGGTCAGGCTGTCATGCTGGCTACATCACCGGATTTCAAAACATGGACTAAGGACCGCACTTTCTTTCTACGAGGCAATCAGGAATACAGTAACAACGATTTTCGCGATCCTTTCGTATTCAAAGGTGACGATGCACAATATCACATGCTCGTAGCCACAACCAAGAATGGCAAAGGAGTCATTGCAGAGTTTGTCTCTAAGGATTTGAAAAACTGGGACAATGCTGGCACGTTCATGACCATGATGTGGGACCGCTTTTATGAGTGTCCTGACGTGTTCAAGATGGGAGACTGGTGGTATTTGGTCTATAGCGAAAAACATGCTGCTGTGCGCCGCGTGCAGTATTTCAAGGGAAAGACCCTCAACGAGTTAAAAGCCTGTACCGCTAACGATGCCGGACTATGGCCCGATAGTCATGAGGGATTTCTTGACAGTCGTGGGCTCTATGCTGGAAAGACTGCCAGCGACGGCACCAACCGATATCTTTGGGGCTGGTGCCCCACTCGTGCAGGTGAGGATAACACGGCGGTAGGAGCTTACCCTAATGAACCACAGTGGGCCGGTAACCTAGTGGCATATAAGCTTATCCAGCACGAAGACGGCACCCTCACCCTCGGACAACCTGATGCACTGAGCAGCAAGTATAACCAAACACGGGACATAAAGGTTATGCAGCAAAGCAAAACGGGTGTTACTGTTCAAAATGGCACCTATTCTTTGAATGGAGATTCTTATGTAATGTTCAATCGTTTAGGTGCTCACAACCACATTTCTTTCACTGCCACCACTGGGGGAAATACCGATAAATTCGGCATTTCATTGGTACGAGGCTCGGATTCTGAGAAATATTACTCGTTGATTATCAATCCTGAGAACGACAATATGCGTAAGATAAACTTTGAGGAAGAGGGCAAGAAAGGTATGGGATTTGTTGCCGGCATCGATGGATATAACTTCAACAGACCGGAAGACAACACCTACCATATAGACATATATACAGACAACAGTGTCTGCGTGATGTTCATCAATGGAGTTTGTAGCTATACCAATCGGATTTATGGCATCAACAAGAACTGCTGGAGTATCAATGGTTATGGAGGAGAAGTGACCATAACGGACATAAAAATCAATCAATATTAAAACTAAACTTTATGAAAAAGCAAGTTCTATTTTCATTTTTCATGTTGTCATCCATGACTGTTTTTGCCCAGACAACACTTTGGGATGGAGAGTCATACGACCTTGGCAGTCGAGGTGGATGCTGGGATGACGGTGCTCCAACTGTGGTAGTTAATCCTGATGCGAGCGGTATCAACACTTCCGACAAATGTCTCGCATTCACGATGACAAACAGTCAAAAAGTGGTGAAAGTTCCTTTCCGTGATTGGATAAAGCCAGATCTCAAGGGGAATCGACGTATTTCCATGATGATAAAACGGTCGGGGAATGGTAACGTAAATGTCGAAATATCCGATCCTACAGATGGATCTGCAGGATATTGGGAGAAGGTAGCGACATGGTATGGAGGCAATGGAGATTGGCAAAAAATAGTTTTAGACTATTCTACCAATACAGCCATGAACGATTTTCCTGGCGTGATGTCTATTACGGCATCAACCGATGATGTTGAAGGTGAGGAGACTGTGTATATCGACAACATAGTAGCAGAGCCTATTCCTATGGTAAACGGTACTGCCTTGAATGAAATAGCCGATGGGTCACTGACTGGAGAACTCACTCTTATCGGTTCATGGATGAAGGGCGACTGCCAAAACACTAACGGAGAATGGATCCGAGTAAACTATAACGACTTTGAAAAGCTGGCTGCTAAGCTCTCTGCTGATGTCACCTCCATGAATATGCGGGGCACCGTCTTGAAAGATGCCTATAATGCATTTAGTAATGTGAATCCTAATATACTTATATATGCAGATCGGGTTTTTGGTGAATTTAATGTTATCGTTAATGGACGCACCAATCAATTAAACCTTAACGAGAACTATGCTTTCAAAGCTCCGGAAGGATTTTCTGCTGATCATGTGTCCATGACACGTGCTATGGCTGAGGGACACAACACGGTTTGTTTGCCTTTTTCAGTAACTGCAGCTGAATTGGGCGCGACCAACATTGCTACCTATGCATCTTCAGCAACTACCGATGGCACAACTACTGTTAGTTTCAATATAACCAGTAGTGTGGCTGCCAACACGCCTCTGATTACTGATGGAGCAACTGCATCAGATGCACAACAATTTACTGACAAAACGATCGAAGCCACTTCTGCAATATCAGATGGTAAGTTTATCGGAGTCTATGCTCCGCAGAGTGCGGAAAATCTTTGGGCCATCGCTAACAATGAGTTCAGATTGGGTGGACCGGGTGCCACAATCAAAGCTTTTCGCGCATATCTGACACAGACCAACGAAGCCGAGTCTATGGTGTTCTCCATTGGCGATGCAACGGGTATAGCCAGTCTAAATAATGTTACTGACACGCTGGTTGATGTATATACCATAACGGGTAAGCTGATGAAAAAGCAAGTTCATGCAGCCAATGCAGCCGACGGATTGACCAAAGGAGTTTACATCATCAATAATAGGAAAGTCATAATTTTTAGATAGATAAACGATAATTACATGTGATTACGGAGTTTTTAGTGTAAATTTGTTGGCAGTAAACCATAAAACTGAAAACTCAACTATGTCTACATTCATCAAGGAAAGAAATACTTGAAGCCATAAAAAAAGGTTGACTTCGTAAACACCAGTAAAATACAACTTAAACAGCTATAAAACAATATGAAACGACTTTTCATTCTAACTATTTCGGCGATGTTTGCACTGAGTTTCCTGCACGCGCAAACCACCCATTTCCTTAGCGATAACCACGTGATGCAGCGCGTATCTACCAACTCAAAATACCTGTTGCTGCCAATGGAGGAAAGCCGCGAGAACGACCATGTGCAGATTCTTCAGAACCAAAAGGTGGTGAAGGAATTTAATTGCAAGTTGGCCATGAACAAGATTGACTACTTTGTGCCTCTTCACCTCGATGAGTTTGGTGGGAAAGACATCTTGCTCGACATCACCATTTCACGTGGTAATGCTAACGAACAGGCCAGACATACAGCCACCAAAGATTTTATCTGTTGGAAGGCAATCAAGTATGCTGATACGTTTGATACGCAGAATCGTGAGAAATTCCGTCCTGTCTATCACCACACGCCTCTTTATGGCTGGATGAACGACCCCAACGGGATGTTTTATAAGGACGGTGTTTGGCATCTCTACTTTCAGCACAACCCCTACGGATCGCAGTGGGAGAACATGACGTGGGGCCACTCCACTTCACGCGACTTGATGAACTGGACCTTCGAGGGCGACGCTGTGATGCCGGACGCCTTGGGAACGGTGTTTAGCGGATCGGCTGTCGTAGACAAAAACAATACGGCTGGATTTGGCAGTGGTGCCATTGTGGCTATGTACACTTCTGCCGGGCAAAGCCAGACACAGAGCTTGGCCTACAGCACGGACAATGGTCAGACGTTTACGAAATATGCGGGCAACCCGGTGATCGTGTCCAACACGCCCGACTTCCGCGATCCAAAGATTTTCTGGAATGAGGAAATTGGCAAATGGAATATGATTTTGGCCGAAGGGCAGCACATGAAGATCTATTCTTCGTCAAACCTGAAAGACTGGACGCATGAAAGCGATTTCGGCGAGGGTTACGGCAACCACGATGGGGTTTGGGAATGCCCCGACCTTCTGAAAATGGGCGACCGATGGCTGCTCATTTGCAACATCAACCCAGGCGGACCTTTCGGTGGCTCGGCCACACAGTATTTTATCGGCACCTTCGACGGTCGCAAGTTCATGTGTGAGGACGCTCCGGAGGTGACCAAATGGATGGATTGGGGCAAGGACCACTATGCCACCGTCACTTTCAGCAATGCTCCCGACGGACGTCATGTGGCCATGCCTTGGATGAGCAACTGGCAGTATGCCAACGATGTGCCCACCAAGCAATATCGTTCGGCCAACGGTTTGCCGCGCGATCTCGGTCTGTTCAGCTATCAGGGAAAGACCTATTGCAGCGTCAAGCCGAGTCCGGAAGTCATGAATGCCTTTGCATCGAAGCCTGTTAAGCGGCTCAGCGATGCCTGTCGCGTCGATGTCCGGCTGCGTGCCAACACTGTTATCACGCTGTCCAATGGTCAGGGAGAAACGGTCACCATGACTTATAATGCCAAGAACGAA
>QWCE01004965.1_pt1 | contig 19904 bp, 18 predicted proteins | sample 1972531 | NCBI WGS metagenome assembly QWCE01 (sample SAMN09866716, study PRJNA288562) | Human gut metagenome isolate term4_stool, whole genome shotgun sequencing... | reverse complement strand
GTCAGATAACATATCGATAGTTAACATTCCTGCAGGGAAGGCAAATTCATTGTAGTGAGTAGCCTTAAGAGCTCTTTCTCTTTGTTCCACAGTTACATTAGGAATATTCTTTGTAACATAAGTGTAGGAATGTGGTGTAGGTACATCTAATTGATACTTTTTCATAAAAAACCTCCATATAATAAAAAAAAGTATAGAGGAACCCCGGTCATCGACAAAAGTCGACTAGCGGACAGTATCCTATAGAGAACCCCGGTTATCAAAATTTTAAAAATTTCTTTCTTGATGAGCGGTCAGAACTCCAAGATAATATGTATTATCTAAGAAATAGTTTACATTACCAATTTATCAAAGTCAATAATAGAAGTTTACCAATAAATGAATTTTTAAGGGAAAAAGTCTTTGGTATTATTAATTTTCTAATAAAAAAATCTCCAATAAAGGAGATCTTTTCGTCTTTATTTATTTTTCAACTGATGCTGAGTAATTTTTTTCTATAGAGTCGTCAAGCATCTTTGTAAATTCTTCGTCTGTTTGATTTACATTAAGTCCTTCAGTTAAGGCTCTTGAATAAGATGCAATTACGCCCCTATTTTTTCTAAGTTTTTCGTTAGCTTCTTCTCTTGAGTAGCCGCCAGAAAGGGCAACAATCCTAACAGTTTGGTCGAAGTCATATAGGTCTTCGTAAAGATTTTCTTTTTCAGGAAGAGTGAGCTTAAACATTACATAATTTTCCTTGCCAAGTTTTTTTAGGCCTTCGATTAAATATTTTTTAAGGACTTCTTCGATTTCAGCCTTGTCCTTAGCGTGGATATCAACTTCTGGCTCGATAATAGGAACAAAGCCTGCATTTGATATTTTCACTGCGTAGTCAAATTGTTGTTCAACAACTTTTTTAATTGACTCTTCATTAAGTTCCTTTACAACAGAACGCATCTTTGTGCCGAAAATATTTCTTTCCTTGGCATTTTCAAGAAGCTCGTCAAGATGTTTGAAAGGCTTCATAAGTTGAGCACCGTCTTTTTCGACGTCAAGACCCTCGTCAATTTTTAGGATTGGAACTATGCCCTTTTCTTCCCAAAGGTAGTCGCCAGTGTACTTGTCGCCAACTTTTGAATTCATTGTAACCTTAAATAAAATTGCAGCCAAAATTCTGTCAGATGTAAAAGCTTCATTTGTTATAATTCTCTTTCTCATTTCGTGGACACATTCAAACATTTCATCTTCATTTGAATAAGCATCTTCTGTAACCCCATAATTTAAAAGGGCCTTAGGTGTTGAGCCACCTGATTGGTCAAGGAATGACAAATTTTGAGGTGAATATGAATTATTACGCAGTTAGAGTTGGGAGAAATCCTGGCATATATAAAACTTGGGACGAATGCAAAAAAGAGACCATTGGATTTAAGGGAGCAAGCTTTAAAAAATTCTCTAGCTTAAAAGATGCAGAGGCCTTTATGAATGAAGTTGAAGAAGAAAAAAGGGAAGATGTAGAAAAAGATGAACTCATAGTTTATGTTGACGGTTCTTATAGAAATTCTGATAAGAGTCATTCTTATGGGGTATATATGTACAATGATGAGGAGGAATATTCTTTTTCCAAGAGATTTTTTAAGGATTCAGACATGAGAAATGTTTCTGGAGAAATTAAGGGAGCCATGAAGGCTATGGAATATGCAGAATCTATTGGAAAGAGAAAAATATATCTTCATTACGATTACGAAGGCATAAGGTCATGGGCTCTTGGCTTTTGGAAGACAAATAAAGAGGGAACTATTGCCTATAAAAAGTTTTACGACGACATAAAGGATAAACTTCAAGTCAAATTTATAAAAGTTGAAGCACATACTGGCGTAAAATATAACGAACTTGTAGACAAGCTTGCAAAGGAGGCAAAATGAGAAAATCTTGGGACGAATATTTTATGGAAATAACTGAAATGGTAGCAACGAGATCTACTTGTGATCGTGCCTTTGTGGGCTGCGTTTTAGTAAATTCTGACAACAGAATTATTTCTACTGGCTATAATGGTTCAGTTACAGGAAACCCTCACTGCGACGAAGTTGGTCACACAATGCGTGACGGACACTGCATAGCAACTATTCACGCAGAGATGAATGCCCTCTTATATTGTGCAAAGGAAGGAATTTCTGTAAAGGGCGCCAAAGCCTATGTAACACATTTTCCTTGTCTTAACTGCACAAAAGCACTAATACAGGCAGGAATCTGTGCCATTTATTATCACGAAGCCTATAGAGTTGACGATTATGCAATGGAGTTAATCGAGAAGAATAATATTATTTTAAAACAAATTTAGGAGGTAAAAGATGAAAGGATTTATGCAAGAATTTAAGGAATTTATTGCCAAGGGAAATGTCATGGACATGGCCGTTGGTGTCATCATAGGTGGAGCTTTTGGTAAAATCGTTTCAAGCCTTGTGGAAAATATTTTAATGCCACTTATTGGTATAATTCTTGGCGGAGTAAACTTCTCAGATTTAAGTGTAACTGTTGGCACAGCTGAAGTTAAATACGGTGTATTTTTGCAATCTGTTTTTGACTTTTTGATAATAGCCTTTGTAATTTTTGTTATGATAAAACAAATTTCAAAGGTTACTGACAAATTCAAAAAGGAAGAAGAAGTGGAGCCTACAGAAAAGGTATGTCCTTTCTGCAAGTCAACTATTGCCGTTGATGCTACTAGATGTCCACACTGCACATCTGAACTTGGAAGTGTAAAATGAAAAAGTGGGCTTTAGTCCTTGAAGGTGGCGGAGCAAAGGGCGCTTACCAAGTTGGGGCCTACTTTGCCCTAATGGAAATGGGCTTTAATTTTTCAAAAATTGTTGGTACAAGCATTGGCGCTTTTAACGGTGCCATGTTCTCACAAGGTGACGCCTATGAGTGTTTTAAGGCTTGGAAAAGTTTAGATTTTTCTTCCTTTGACAATGAACTGAAAAATGCAGAAGAAGACGAGGACCTTTTGACGAAAATTGTGGAAAAACTTAGAAGTCACGACATAAAAATTCCTGAACTTACAAGGTCTCCCTATCCACTTTTTAGACTTGTGGACCAATTTATTGACGAGGACAAGCTTAGAAATTCAGACATTGATTTTGGAATTTGCACAGTAAATGTGTCAGACTTAAAAGTTGAAAAACTTTTTAAAAAAGATATAGAGAAGGGACTTTTAAAGGATTATATTATTGCCTCATGTTATCTTCCTTTCTTTAAGTTAAAGCCACTTCACGGCAAATATTTTATAGACGGAGGCTTTGCATCACCAGCTCCCATGGAAATGATTGACGATGATATGGATATTGTCCTTGTGAGACTTTCTGAGCTTCCTCTAAAAAATATTGAGCGCGCAAAATATGTTATTAAGCCCAATAAAAGACTGGGCTCATCTCTTGGCTTTGATACAGAAAAGGCTGACGAGCTAATAAAAAATGGATACTTTGATGCTTTTAGGGCAGTCAAGGGTCTTGTTGGTGATGATTATTATATTTTGCCAATTGAAGAAGAAGAGAGCCTAAAGTACATTTATAAGATTTTAAAGGATAAAGTTGATGAAAGTGACAGTAAACTTCTTAGAAAAATCTTTGAGGAGCATGTTCCAAAGCTTGCAGAGGAATTAGAATTGCCAGAAAATTTTGGATATGACGAGCTTCTTTACAAACTACTTGAAAAAGAAGCAGAAAAAAAGAAAATTGACAGATTTAAAATTTATACAGTTGATGAACTTATGAGGGAAATAAAAAATGGATTTTAATGCTGATTTTGACTTAATGAAAATTAAAGCTAAACTTCAGAAAAAAAGTCCCTTACCTGTTGATGTAAAAAATAGATTTTCTGTCATGATTCCTCTAATAAATAGAAAGGGAGAAATTCATCTTTTGTTTGAAAAAAGAGCTCTTACTCTTAGAAATCAACCAGGAGAGATTTCCTTTCCTGGAGGCAGAATAGAGAAAAATGAGAGCCCCTGGGATGCTGCTATTAGAGAAACTTGTGAAGAATTATTAATAGAAGAAAAAGACCTAGAAATCTATTCTGAAGGAGATTTTTTGGTAAATCCCTATGCTGCAATTATCTACAGTTTTATTGGAGAGATAAAAAAAGATTTTTACGAAATCATTCCTTCAAAGGCAGAAGTTGAAAGTATTTTTACAGTTCCCCTAAGCTTTTTTATGGAAACCGATCCAAAAGCCTATAGCATAAATTTAAAGGTAAATAGAAGTGATGACTTTCCCTACCACTTGATCCCCAATGGAAGAGATTATAAATTCAAAAGGGGAAGAGAGGAAGTACTTTTTTACGAATATAAGGGTCAAATTATTTGGGGTTTTACTGCAAAAATGGCGAGAAGATTTATTGAAAGGATAAGCCTTTAGACTTAATTAAATTTTGTACAAATAATATTCAAAAATTTTATAAAGCACAACAAAAGGAAAAAAATTTCACGAAAAATGAAAAATTTAAGGATTTTTTATAAAAAAAGGACAAAAAAGTAAACAAAAAATTGTAACACAAATGTAATAATATTTTTAAAGCTCTAAATTTCAAGGTTTAGAGCTATTTTAATTTTATATACAAAAATGATACATTTAATAAGATTTTTAAAATGGCTAAATAACTGGATTTGTGGCAAGAATTACAAATTGGTTACAAAAAATTGACAAATTAAGTTTTTTCTATTATACTTTTATGAGGTTAGAAGAGGTTACAAAATCGTAACAAAACTTACAACTTTGTAACGTTATGGAGGTTATATATTTGAATAGAAAAAACATTTTTAAAAATGCAAAGTTTATTTTAATCGTCCTAGCGCTTGTGTCTGTACTTACAATGGGTTTTAGCACAGCTTTGGGAAATGATGTTGAATTAAATATTAATGGTAAGACAAAGACAGTTTTTACATATGAAAAGACTGTAGGCGACTTCTTGAAAAAAGAAGGCATCGTACTTAAAAACAAGGACCTTGTAAGTCCAAGCCTTGATGAAGAAATTAATAAGGATATGAAAATTACTATTTCTTCTCCTAAATCTTATCACATTAAGGACGGAAATAGGACAATAATTGCTGAAGCAAGTGGCTACACAGTTGCTGATGTACTTGAAAATTTAAATATCAAGTTAAATAAACTTGATAGAGTTTCTCTTCCTCTTGATGAAATTGCAAAAGAGGGAATGGAAATTAAAATTGATAGAGTTGTTGTAGAAAATATTGAAAACAAAATTGAAATTCCTTTTGAAACAGAAAGTCGTGAAAACAAAGACATGTTTGAGGGAGATAAAAATGTAATCACTAAGGGCGAAGTTGGACAAAAGACTGAAAGCCTAAAGAACACTTATGTAAATGGAGTTCTTGAAACAACTGAAGTTATAAAAAGTGAAATTACTAAGGATCCAGTTAAAGAAGTTGTAGAAGTTGGAACAAAAAAAGCTGCAGCAGCACCTAATGGAAAAAATGCAAAAAGAGTAATTGTAATGCAAGCTACTGCATATGATCCAAGTGCTGGTTCAAAAACTGCTATGGGAACTCGTGCAAGAGTTGGGGCAGTTGCAGTTGACCCTAGAGTAATTCCACTTGGTTCAAAACTTTACATTGAATCAATGGATGGTTTCGCAAGCTACGGATATGCAACAGCAGAAGATACTGGCGGAGCAATTAAGGGAAATAGAATTGATTTATTTTATAATTCAAATGCTGAAGCCAATAGATTTGGCAGAAGAAATGTAAAAGTTTATGTATTAGATTAATAAGAGTCCTGGCAACAGGACTATTTTATTGCGAAAAATTTTTACTAGATTTACTAGTTAGCTTAGATAATTTTTTAGATTTTTTAAAATAGAAATCTAAAATTAAAAAGAAAATCTAAGAAAAAATAAAATTTAAAAAAAATAAAGACTTCATCATTTAAAAGAACCTTTATTTACTTTATAATATATATGAGGATGATTTTATGAAATTAATTGAGCATGAACTCGTCGATAGATATATATATTATTTGCAAAGGTACATCCCCTATGATAAACAAAAAATTGCAAGGGATGATTTTTTAGAAATTTTAAAAGATAGACTTCCAGAAATTTATACTGAAGATGATATAAAAAAAGAATTAAATAAAATGGGCAATCCCTACGAATTTGCAGGTGCTTATTCTGAAGCTGGCAAGTTTCTTTTAAGTGGGAAAAATTATGAGATTTTTATCATTTTTTTAAAGATACTTTCTATTTCAGCTACAATTGGAGTATTTTTATTTATTTTTAATTACTTCAACAGATTTATAAGCACAAATTTATTTGACTTACTAAAGACCATAGTCATTAGTATTTTTGTCTTGAGCCTACTTCCATCGTGGATTTGTGAAAAAGTTAAGACTACAAAGATTTTAAAAGCACTTACTGAAGATTGGGACATAGACAATTTGTATGAGCCTAAGGATCTTAAAATTGAAAAATATGAAATTGGACTTCTTATTTTAAATTTTTCAATGTTTTTTATGCTACAAATTTATATAATTACATCTAGCATAAATATTTCCATGGTGACATACACTTTTATTATGTTTTTATTTTTTATTAATGCTTTAAGGGCAAATATAAAACTTTCTGAAAATACTCTTATCTCAAAAGTTATGTATCTGGAATATTTTGTGGATATTTTTACAATAATTAGTTTTATAATTATGACTAATTACTTCATACCAAAGGTATTTATCATTAAGATAATAATGCTTTCAAGCTGCCTTAATTTAATTTTAAACACTTATAATATTTCTAAGAGCAAAAATATTTTATTATCGCGAAAAAAGAGAAAGAAAAATAAATATAAGAGAAGAAACAAAAAAGACAGAGAAAACTTTTAAAGTCTCCCTGTCTTTTTTATTTTAATTTAAAATTTATGCTAGATTTTCCTTTAAATACTTAATAATGTCTAGTGATTCGTAAAGTGGCTTGTCGCCAATGAATAGACATGGCACTTGTTTTTTGCCACCCTTTTCAATTAAATATTCACGAGCTTCTTTGTCTTCGTCAATATTTTTTATTTCTACAGAGTCAATGCCCTTTTCTGCCATGAAAGATTCAACTTTTTTACAAAATGGGCAAGTAGTTCCTACATATAGTGTTAATTTTTCCATAATATCCCTCCAACATAGATTTACCCAATTAATGGCAAAGAAAACAAGGGCAGTATTTAAATGAAGGGCATTTTTTGATATAATAACATAGATTCGAGGTGATATTGTGGGATTTTTTGACAGTCTCGATGGCAATGTAAATGAAATTATTTGGTCGTCATGAATATAATATTTTAAAGGAAATAAAGTCAGATCTCGATGTTGATGAGAATTTAAGAGAAATTGAAAGGCACAAGTCTAGACTTTCTTCCCTAAAAATGGGTCTTGATGCAATTGATAGTTCTGGAACTATTTTTAAAAGTGATTCTAAAAAAGATTTAGACAAAAATTTTCAAAAAAATGATTTTTCTGGACTTTATGTGGAAAAAGATATTGAAGAAAATAATTTAGAAAGAGATGAAGGCTCCATAATTTTTATAGAAGAAGATGAAGATGAAAATAGAAAAAAAATTTATTGATATAGATGGAATTAAAACTGCATATATAAAGAGAGAAGGCGGCGAAAAAACTGCTGTAATTCTTCATGGTTGGGGCGCATATATTGAATCAATTATGCCGATTTTTAATGCCATACCAGAATCTTACACAGTTTACGCCTATGATGGGCCAGGCTTTGGAGATTCTGAAAATCCAAAAAAAGTAATGGGGACCTACGATTATTATGAATTTCTCTTAAAATTTTTAGAGAAATTTAATATAAAGAAGGCGACTTTTCTTGGCCACTCCTTTGGTGGTAAGACTCTTACTATTTTGGGAGCGAGAAATAAGGATTTAATAGATAAACTTGTAATAATTGACGCATCTGGAGTTCTTCCCAAGAGAAAACTTTCTTATTACACTAAAGTATATTCCTTTAAGGCGGCAAAAAAATTATATATGTTAACTCATGGCAATAATGAGAAAGCCATGGAAAAGTTTTACAAAAATCGCGGCTCTGATGATTACCAGGCAGCAGATGGAATTATGAGAAAATGCTTTGTAAAAGTTGTAAATGAATCTACAAGAGATGAGTTTAAGAATATTGATGCAGAAACTCTTCTTATTTGGGGCGATAAAGACGAAGCAACACCACTTTACATGGGAAAAATTTTTGAGGAAGAGATAAAAAATTCTGGGCTTGTTGTCTTAGAAGACGCTGGTCACTATTCTTATCTTGACAAATTTCCTCAGTTTAGTGCAGTTATTAATTCATTTTTAGATTAGGAGATTTTAATGGAATATTTTTTAGAGAGATTACCAATTTACTTAATAGATTTTGTAGTGATTTGCCTAGCACTGTATTATTCTCTAATTAGGAGCAATTTTCCAATTCACATGCTTCAATTAGAAGGCTATGACAATGATGAATACAAAATATTTTTAAAAGACAACAAGGAAAAGATGAATAAATTAGTCTATAAGCTTGAGAAAAATCAAAAAACTCCCATAGTTTGGACTGATAGGGCAAAAAGACTTTTAAAAAAACACAAGCTTGTAAATTACATTTTCTTTGTGCTTGTAGTTGTGATTTCACTAGTCTTATTTGACTTAACAAAATCCTATGTGATTTCAGTTATTTCAACACTTGTACTTTCATTTTTAATTTATTTTTTCCAATACAGACTTTTGATTTTAACAAATAAGTGGGCAAAACCTACTGAAGATAAAATCAACATGGGCTTTTATACTTCTGCCCAAGAAAAAATAAAGAAATTTAAAAAAGAAAATGACTTAAAGGTCCTTGGCATAACAGGATCCTTTGGTAAAACTTCTGTAAAATTTATTTCTGATAAAATTTTATCTGAAGGACTAAGGGTTAAAAACACGCCATCTTCCTTTAACACACCTATGGGACTTTCAAAAATTATAAATAACGAGCTTGAAAGTGACAGAGAAGTTTTTATTGCAGAACTTGGAGCCAAAGTGCCAGGAGAAATTCACGAAGTAGCACAGCTTGTCCAACCAGACATTGGAATAATTACAGCTATTGGACCAACTCACATGCATCTCTTTAAGACAATAGAAAATATTCAAAAGACTAAGTATGAGTTAATTGAAGATCTGCCAGAAGATGGAATTGCAATTTTTAATTACGACAACGATTATGTAAAGCCCCTTGCAGACAAGACTAAAAAGAAAACTTATAGATATGGCACAAAGGATTTTGACAAGCTAGATGTCTATGCTGACGAAATAGAAGTAAATGAAGAAGGGTCAAAATTTATGCTGCACATAAAGGGAGTAGGCGAAATAAAATGCGAGACAAGGCTTCTTGGTCTTCACAATATTTCAAACCTACTGGCAGCAGCAACAGCGGCTCATGTACTTGGACTTAGCCTTGAAGAAATTCAAAGGGGCATAAAAAAAGTTGAGCCAGTGGAACACAGACTTTCACTTATACCATCAAGTAATGGCACCATAATTATTGACGATGCCTTTAATTCAAATCCAGTTGGTTTTAGGGCAGCTCTTGATGTTTTAAGAGAATTTAAAGACCACAGAAAAATTATTATTACACCAGGCATGGTTGAACTTGGCGCTATGGAAGAAGAGGAAAATAGAAAAATAGGCGAAGTAATGGCAGATGTAATAGATTTTCCAATTTTAGTTGGCAAAAAGAGGACTATGCCAATTTATGAAGGTTTAAAAAATAAAAGTTTTAATGAAGATAATATTTATAGAGTCTCTTCGCTAGCAGAAGCTACTGAAGTGCTTGCAAAAATTTCTGTGCCGGGAGATGTCGTTCTCTTTGAAAATGACCTACCTGACAACTACAATGAGGAGTGAAAAAAATGGAAAATATAGGAGTAATCTTCGGAGGAAGATCCGTTGAACACGAAGTTTCTGTAATCACAGGAATGCAAATTATTGAAAATATGGATAAAACAAAGTACAATCCTATTCCAATTTATATTACAAAGAGCGGCAAATTTTTATCTGGCGAAAGTTTAAAAAATTTTAAAGCTTATAAAAATCAAGATTTTCATGATGGAGTTGAAGTTTTCTTTAAGCCAATTTACGGCGACAAAAATCTTTACTGCATAAGACACAATGAAAAGAAATTATTTAAGCCAGAATATGATTCTGTTGAAGTTTTTGAAAAAATTGACGCAATATTTTTTGCCCTTCATGGAACTTTTGGCGAAGATGGATGTACTCAAGGTCTTTTTGAACTTATGGGCATGCCTTACACTGGCTGTGGAGTAATGTCTGCTGCTGTTGGCATGGATAAAGTCATCATGAGAAAAGTTTTTGAATCAGAAAATATTCCAATGACAAAATATAAGTATTTTTACAAAGATGAGCTTAAAAATTTACAAAATGTTGTTGAAAAGTGCAAGGATTTGAAATATCCTCTATTTGTAAAGCCAGCAAATTTAGGTTCCTCTATTGGAATTTCAAGAGTAGAAAATGCCCTTGACCTTTCAAAGGCACTTGAAGTTGCATCACATTTTGATAGAAAAATAATCGTGGAAGAAGCAGTTGTAAATCCTAGGGAAATTAATGTTGCAGTCCTTGGTTATGAAAATGACCTTGAAGTTTCTGCAGCTGAAGAACCTCTTGGCTTTAAAGATCTTTTAAAATACGAAGACAAATATGTTTCAGGCTCTAAGGGAGCAAAATCTTCACAAAAACACCAAAATAAAAAACTTCCAGCAGAACTAAAACCAGAACTTGAAAAGGAAATTAAAGACCTTGCCAAAAAAAGTTTTTCTGCAATTGACGGAGCAGGTGTTGCAAGAATTGACTTTTTAGTTGATGGCGATGTGGCTTATGTCAATGAAATAAACACCCTTCCTGGTTCTATTGCCTTTTACCTCTATGAAGTTAATGGTCTAAAGATAAAGGATTTAATTTCAAAATTAATTGAACTAGCTAAACTTAGATACAGCGAAAGATCAGAAAACAGCTATTCCATCGATTCAAATTTATTTAATATGACAAGTTATGGAGCAAAGATTTAATGATTAAAGAAAAGATTTTAGAAATTATCGAAAAGACAACACCAAGGTCAAGAGAGGAACTCCTTAAATTTTTTAAAATTAAAAATAAAGAAAAGAAGCAGTTTTTAAAAATAATTGAAGAACTTGAAAGTGAAGGACTTATTTTTGAAGACAGCAGAAAAAAATATAGATTTGTTGATAATGAAAAATTCTTTTATGGAAAACTTCAAACAAATGCCAAGGGTTTTGGATTTTTGATAAGTAAAAATCTTGACGAAGACATTTATATATCAAAAAATAATTTAAACTTCGCACTAAATGGCGATGAAGTCATTGTGAGAAGGTACAAAGATTCCTTTGGCGATAAACCAGAGGGAAAGGTCCTTGCCATTGTAAAAAGAGTGAACACAAAATTTGTTGGAGTCTTTCAAAATAAGAGAGATTTTGGTTTTGTAATCACTGATGAAAGCAAAATGGCAATGGATATTTACATTCCAAAGAAAAAAATAAATGGGGCAAGAAATGGTCAAAAGGTTGTTGTAAAAATTGAAAAATGGCCAGAGGCAAATAAAAAACCTGAAGGGCGAATTGTAGAAATTTTAGGCTATCCCGATGACCCTCATGTTGACATAATGTCTGTTGCAGCATCCCTTGATCTTCCTATGGAATTTAATAAGGCAGCTCTATCTGAAGCAAAAAGCCTGCCACAAGAAGTTTATCCTGATGAAATAAAGGGAAGACGTGATTTTAGAGATCTTCTTACTTTTACAATTGATGGTGCAGATTCAAAGGACTTTGATGATGCCATTTCCCTTGAAATTTCTAAAAATGGATCTTATATTTTGGGAGTTCACATTGCCGATGTGGCTCATTATGTTGAAGAGCTTGGCGCACTTGATGAAGAGGCCTTTAAGAGGGGCAACTCAGTTTATTTATTAAATAAAGTAATACCCATGCTACCCTTTGAACTTTCCAACGGCATTTGCTCCCTTAACGAGGGCGTAGATAGGTTAACTCTTTCTGTCATTGTAGAAATTGACAAAGAGGGAAATGTAAAAAAATATGACATCTGCGAATCTGTTATAAATTCCAATAAAAGACTTGTTTATGAAAATGTGTCTGACTATTTGGAAAAAAATATAGTACACCAATCTATAAGGGGCTTAGAAAAAACTCTAGACAAAATGTTTGAGCTTTCAAAAATTTTGCAAAAGAAGAGAGAAGAAGGCGGGGCCATTGACTTTGACATACCAGAAGTCATTATAGAAGTTGATGAGAAAGGTTGGCCACAAAATATTCACAAGAGAGACAGAAGAACAGCCAATAAGCTAATTGAAGACTTTATGTTAATGGCAAATGTCTGCGTGGCTAAAGAATATTATTTTAAACACATTCCATTTTTATATAGAATTCACGAAAGACCTAAGGAAGAAAAAATTTCAGAACTTAATTCTTACCTTAGACCTTTAGGTTACATGATAAACTTTGATGAAAAAGTTGAGCCTAAGGATGTGCAAAAGGTTCTTGAAAAGGCAAAGGGATCTAAGGAAGAGATGTTTATTTCAACTATGACCCTTCGCTCTATGACTAAGGCAAGATATTCTGAAATAAATGACATTCACTTTGGTCTAGCCTTTGATTACTATTCACACTTCACATCTCCTATAAGAAGATATGCTGATTTAACAATTCACAGAATTATAAAAAAACATCTAAAGGGAAAACTTTCTGGAGGCATAATAAAAAATTTAAAGGTAATTTTGCCAGAAATTGCAGAGCAAGTTTCTAGGACAGAAAAAATTGCTCAAGATGCAGAAAGACAAGTTGAAGATATTAAAATGGCAGAGTATATGTCTGAACGTCTTGGCGAAAGATATGATGGTAGAGTTTCTAGCATCACAAATTTTGGAATTTTTGTTGAGCTAGATAATTTAATTGAAGGTCTTGTTAGCTACAGATCTATGGATGGTTATTACGAATTTGACCTAGACCACTACAAGGCTGTGGACTATGATACAAAAAATGAATTTCACATTGGCGACGAAGTTAGAATTGAAGTTGTAAATGTGGACTTAAATATGGGAAACATTGATTTTAAATTAGTAGGTGATGAAGATGAGTAAAGAAAAAGATAATGCAATATCCAATAATAAAAAGGCAAGCCATCTTTATTTTATCGAAGACACTTATGAAGCTGGCATTGAACTTTTTGGCACTGAAGTTAAATCAATAAGAGCAGGTCAGGTAAATATAAAAGATTCCTACTGCGACATAAATAAGGGCGAGATTTTTGTCTATGGCATGCACATTTCTCCCTACGAACAGGGAAATATTTATAATGTAGACCCTATGAGAAAGAGAAAACTCTTGATGCACAAAAGTGAAATTCTTCGCTTGGAAAAAGTTAAAACCCAAGATGGCTACACAATTATCCCCTTAAAAGTTTATTTATCTCGTGGAAAGGTAAAAGTCTTAATTGCCAAGGCAAAGGGTAAAAAATTTTGGGACAAGAGAGAGACAATGAAGAAAAAAGAAGTAGATAAGAAACTAAGACAAGCACTCAAATACTGAGTGCTTGTTTTTTATAAAAATTTATTTTAATTTTAATTTTTTGTTTTCTTTATAATATTGAAAACATTCAAAGATGATAAATACACATGGAATTATAAAAAATAAATAATTATCATTGTAAGAATAAGCAATATCAGATGATGTTGCTATTGCATCTATTACATTAAATGAAATTAAGAAGAGGTAAAAGTCATGACCTATTATAGATTTTTTTATTAAAAATATTCCCAGTATATTAAAGGCAAGTAGACTTAATAAATAAATAAGATTCTGGTTATCTTTGTTAAATTCATTAAAGGCTATGTGACTTCTGCTTGCAAAAGATACTTTATAAAGTAGATAGATTATTAAATAAATAGATAAATATTTTAAAATTTTTTTGATTTTGTCCTTCATTAAATCAGATCCTTTTTAATCTTAAAAATTTTATATTACTTGTATTTTATAAGATAATTATAACAAAGACTTTTTTACATCACAAATTTTTAGGAATTTAATAAAAAGGGAGAAATATTTCTCCTAAAAACATAAATTATTTTCAAGAACTTAAAAACTATTTAATTTTTGGTATAATAAGCTAAAGGTGATATTATGGCTTTTATTGAAGTTAAAAATCTTTCCAAGGTCTATAACATTGGCGAGAGAACAGTAATGGCAAATGATAAATTAAATTTTGAAATAGAAAAAAATGAATTTGCAATAATTCTTGGGGCATCTGGTGCTGGAAAGTCCACTTTTTTAAATATTTTAGGAGGTCTCGACAGCCCTTCAAGTGGTGAACTTTTAGTTAATGGCAAAAATATTGCCATGTATAATGAAAAAGATCTTACAGAATACAGAAGAAATGACATGGGTTTTGTCTTTCAATTTTACAACCTCATTCCAAATTTAACGGCTCTAGAAAATGTAGAGCTTGCAACGCAAATTGTAAAAAATGCAAAGAATCCAGAGGAAGTTTTAAAATCTGTGGGACTTGGCGAGAGAATGGATAATTTTCCATCACAACTTTCTGGTGGCGAGCAACAAAGAGTTTCTATTGCTCGTGCAATTGCAAAAAATCCAAAGCTTCTCCTTTGCGATGAGCCAACGGGAGCTCTTGACTATCACACAGGCAAGCAAATTTTAAAGCTCTTGCAAGATTTAACTAGGACAACAGATACTACAGTGGTTTTAATTACTCACAATTCTGCAATAAAGGATTCAGCAGATAGACTTATTGAAATTTCTGATGCTAAAGTTAAAGATGTTATTATAAATAAAAATCCAAGGGATATTATGGAAATAGAATGGTAGGTGCAGAGTGAAATCTGGCGACAAAGATAATTTTAGGGAGATAAAAAATTCTCTTCCTAGATTTATCTCAATTATGATTATTGTCTTTCTTGGTGTTTTTGTCTTAATTGGTCTAATTTCTACAGGCAAAATTATGAGAAACACCATTGACGACAAGATAAAAAAATTAAATCAAGAGGACCTAAAAATTTCTGTGCCTATTGGTCTTGAAGATGAGGACAAAAAAATTATTGAGGGCGAAGATGACATCTCTGAGCTTGAATATGGCTATGACAAGGATGTTTTCTTGGAGGGAGACTCAATTGTCATAAAAGTTCTTAACATGCCCTATGAAATTTCTAAGCCTGAAATTGTTGAGGGAAGAAATATAAAATCATCGGACGAAATCGTCCTTGATGCAAGAATGAAAAGAGATGGCAAAAAAATTGGCGACATCATTTCCTTTAAAGGGGATAATGACGACGATGATGACAATGATCTAAAGAGACTTTCCTATAAGGTTGTTGGCTTTGCCAATTCTCTTGATTTCATTCAGGATAAAAATAACACTTATTCTGAAAGAGGCTATGGAAAAATTTCTTACTTTGCCTATATTGACGATGGGAATTTTTCTGGAGAACCGACTCTTGCCAAAATTAAATTTTTAGGAACAGAAGGACTTATGACTTCTGACAAAGAATATGTGGACTACATGGATAAAAAGACTCGCAGTCTAAAAATCGATTTAAAAAGTCGCCCCAAAGAGAGACTTGCTTCTATCCAAAATGAAATTTCTGGAAAAATTCTTGATGCTGAAGATAAAATTACTGATGCAGAAGATAAACTTACTGACGCTAAGGATAAACTTGTAAAAGGAAGAAAGGATTTAAACAAGGGCAAAAAGGACTACAAAGAAGGCATAGACAAGTACAATAAAGAAAAAAATGATGCTGAGTCTGAAATTTCAAAAAATAGAGACAAGCTTTATAAGGCATCTGTGGAAATTGACCATGGCGAAAGAGAACTTGTAGATGGCTACGATAAGTTAAGAGAAGGCAAGAAAAAACTTGAAGATGCAAAAAATGAATTAAATTCTGGAAGAAAAAAATTAAGTGAAGGTAAGGAAAAATACCAAAAGGGACTTGGCGAGACTGAAGCTTCAGAAAAGGCACTAAAAGAGGGAGAAGATAAACTCCTTGAAGGCAGAAAAAAACTAGATGATGGCTGGCAAAAAATTGAAGATTCAAGAAAAAAACTTTCTGTTGGCATGAAAAAATATGAGGAAGGCGAAAGAGAATACGACAGCGGAAAAGCGCAGCTTGAAGCTGGAAAAGAAAAGCTTGTAAGTGAAATGAGGGCATCATCCTATGAAGATGCAGTTAAAAAAATTTATGCCCTTGATGAAATTCTTGGCACAGCAGGAGAAATTTTTAATAAACTTCCAAGTATAGAAAGTGAAATTGCAAATACAAAATCACAAATAGACCAAGTTGATGGGGGAATTGCTCAAGTTGATGCTGAAATTGCAAGCACAAATTCTGCTCTTAAGGACCCAAATTTATCAGATGAAGATAAGGTAAAACTTGCATCTAAACTTCAAGGCTTAGAGGCAAAAAAAGCTGAACTTCAAAAAAATAAGGAAGGCTTAAATAAAAAATTAGAATTTTTAAATAATTCTAAGGCTGAAATTGATAAAGCCATTGCTGAAATTAATAAAGAAGTGCCTGGCGGCATCACTGGAAATTTAGAGGATTTAAAAGCTAAAGTTCAGCAAGGAAAAGCTGCCATAGAAAAAATAAATGAAAGCGAGAAAAAACTTCTTGCAGCAAGAGCGACTCTAGATGCAAGTAAAAAACAAATTGAAGAAGGTAAAAAGCAGCTTGAAGAGGGAATTGCTGAAGCGGAAAAGGGTGAAGCTGAGTACGCAAAAAACAAGGATGAAATAGAAAAAAATAAAAAGAAACTTGCTGAGGCAAAAGAAGAACTTAAAAAAGCTAAGGAAAAACTTGATGACTCCCAAGAAAAATTAGACAAGAGAAGTGCCGACTACGAAAGTGGAAAAAGGGAATATGATGAAAAGTACGACCAATACCTAGAAGGCAGAGAAAAATTATCAAGAGCAAAGGAAAAATATATATCAGGCACAGATGAGCTCCAAAGAGGAGAAGAAAGGCTTGATAAGGAGTTAAAAAAGGGAAAAGACAAGCTAGATGACGCCAAGGGTAAACTCTACAAGGCAGAAAAAGATTTAAAAAAGGGCGAAAATGAATACCAAGATAAGTCCAAGGAAGCTGAAGAAAAAATTTCTGATGCAAAAGAAAAAATTGCAGACGGAAGAAAATATTTAAGTCTAATAAAACAGCCTCGCTACACAATTAGACCAAGACACATGTCTACTGACATTAATACCTACATTGACTACGGAAAAAGAGTTGACGGACTTTCCTTTATCTTTCCAATATTTTTCTTTGCCATAGCACTTTTAGTTTGCTTCACAACAATGACAAGAATGGTTGATGAAAATAGGCTTGTCATTGGAACCTATAAGGCCCTAGGTTATACAAATAGAGAAATTGGAAGAAAGTTTTTCTTGTATGGATCTTTGGCATCAATAATTGGAGGAAGTCTTGGAGCAATAACAGGATCCTACTTATTGACTTATATCATTGGCAATGCCTATTCAACAAAGACAATTTTTGAAAATCATTTAATTATAGAGGTCTTTCCACTTAGGATGATTTTTGCAATTTTCCTTGGATTTTTATTTACTACAGTGGCGGCAATAATAACTGTAAATAAAAACTTAAAAGAAAAGACAGCATACCTACTTCGTGGCAAAGCTCCAGCTAAGGGAAACAGAATAATGCTAGAAAAAATTCCTTTTATCTGGAACAAAATGAGCTTTCTATCAAAGGTTACTGCTAGAAATTTATTCTTGTCAAAGAAGAGAATGTTTATGACAGTAGTTGGTGTCATGGGTTGCGCAGCACTTTTGGTCCTTGGTTTTGGAATATCAGAATCAGTAAAAGATGTAGAAAAATTGCAGTTTAGAGAAATTTTAAAATATGACCTATCTGTATTATATGACAGCAAATTTGACGAAGATGCCTATAAAAATTACAGAAAATCCATTGATGAGAAAAATTTAGACTACACAAAGACTTACGAAGAAATATTTACTGTGGATTACAATGAAATCGACCAAAATGTAAATGTGGTTGTGCCAGAAAACAAGGAAGAATTTAAAAATTTTGTTGCATTAAGGGACAAGGACAGTGGAGAGAAACTTGAAATAGGAAATAGGGGAGTTATAATAACAGAAAAACTTTCCAAGCTTAAAAAAATAAAAGTTGGCGATCCCCTTTACCTTCGCGATGTTTACGGAAATGAATTTGAAGTAGAAGTATCACGCATAACAGAATTTTATCTTGGTCACAATGTCTACATGGATAAAGATTACTTTGAAAAAGTAACTGGCTCAAAATTTGCGGCAAACACAGACTTAATAAAGGTCCCTCATAATTTTAACAAAGATGACTTTACAAAGAAGACAATAGAAAATAAAGCAGTCTTTAACATTACAAATATTGATGACATGAAAGATGTCCTAAATCAATTTTTATATTCAATAACAAAGGTGGAAATAATAATTTTAATAGTGACAACACTTTTGGAAGTTGTAGTTTTGTATAATCTTACAAATATAAATATTGAAGAGAGAATAAGAGAAGTTTCAACAATAAAAGTCCTTGGCTTTTATCCAAAGGAGACAACAGCTTATATTTACAAGGAAACTTATATCCTTGCAATAATTGGAATATTAATTGGACTTATAGTGGGAAAAATTTTACACTACTCAGTCTTACAAATTGTTGTACCCTTTATGGCAATGCTGCCAGAAGATTTAACGGCAAGACCCTTTATATTAGCAGGCATAATAACAGCCTTTATAAATACTTTTATAATGGTAATATTCCACTTTAGGATAAAGAAAATAAATGCCATAGACGCCTTAAAATCAAATGAATAAAAATTGACCGAAGAAAAAATCTTCGGTCTTTTTTTATCTTCTTTTATCTTCAATAAAAAAAATCTGATAAAAATTAAGGAAAAAAATTTTTCAAAATTTAAGTGTATATACACTTGGCTTGTCTCATCTTCTTCTTTGTAATATAATTTTATTTAAAATTTATTAGGAGATTGGATAAAATTGGAAAATTTAGAAAAATTAAACTTTGATGAAAAAGTAGAAATCTTAAAAAAATTAAAGGAAGAAAAGGATGCAGTTATACTTGCTCATTATTATGTAAATGAGGACATACAAGCTATAGCTGATTACATAGGAGATTCTTTTTTTCTAGCTCAAAAGGCAACTGAACTTAAAGAAAAGACAATAGTCATGGCTGGAGTTTACTTCATGGGAGAAAGTGTAAAAATTTTAAATCCAAGTAAAAATGTATTGATGCCAGACCTTGATGCAGATTGTCCTATGGCACATATGGTAAGTGTAGAAAAAATTAAAGAGATGAGAGAAAAATATGATGATTTAGCAGTTGTAACTTATATAAATTCCACTGCTGAAATAAAAGCTTATTCAGATATTTGCGTTACATCTTCAAATGCTGCAAAAATTGTAAATAAATTAAAAGAAAAAAATATATTTTTTGTTCCAGATAAAAATCTTGGCGACTACATAAAAAAATCACTGCCTGATAAAAATGTTATTTTAAATGATGGTTACTGCCCAGTTCACGATGAAATTGACCTTGATGATGTGAGATCTTTTAAGGGCAAGGTTAAAATTTTAGCTCATCCTGAATGCAGAAAAGAAGTCTTAGACTTAGCAGATTTTATAGGTTCTACAAAGGCTATTATTAATGAAGCTGGAAAATATGATGATGTACTAGTTGTTACAGAGGAAGGAATTTTTACTGAGCTAAAGAAAAAATATCCAAATATTAATTTTAGAAAATTGAGAAAAAGTCCAATTTGTAAT
>QWCE01002938.1_pt1 | contig 19908 bp, 17 predicted proteins | sample 1972531 | NCBI WGS metagenome assembly QWCE01 (sample SAMN09866716, study PRJNA288562) | Human gut metagenome isolate term4_stool, whole genome shotgun sequencing... | reverse complement strand
CAAATGGATAAAAAATAATAAAATTCAAAAAATTCCGAAGAAAGAAAAAGACAAGATAGAATTATTTAATTATATAGCTAATTTAACCTTTGAAAAAAACGTACAATATACTGAAAAAGAAATTAATGAGAAATTAAAAAATTTCTATATTGATTATGCGATATTAAGAAGATACATGGTAGATTATAAAATATTATATAGAACAAGAGATTGTAAGACATATTGGTATTAGATTATTCTAAAGATTTATCATTAAATTAATGAAGCAACCAAAAAAATTATATAGGTTGCTTTTTTCTTATCCTTTTTTATAGCAACTAAAAGTTAAGTTGAAAATTAAAATATAAAGAAAATAAATAACATAGAAGATAAACCTGGCAAAAAGAAGACAAAGAAATAAAAATAAAATGCTTGAATTAAAGCTATTAGAGATTCAAAAGAAGATTGAAGAAAACTATAAGAAAGTATGTATTGAATCTGGTGAAAAGTTAATAAAAAGATTTTCAGAGATTGAAAACTTTTCCTCAAATGAAGCCAATAAGCTTAGATAAGGCAAAAAATAGAGATTTATCAAAAGAAACTTACGAAACTTACGACAAACTTACGACAGAAATAATCGACTTATCAAAAGTAAAAGTTGAACCACTATTTGAAGAATTTGTTGACTTTGATACATTCTCAAAATCTGATTTTAGAGTTGTAAAAGTTAAATCTTGCGAAGAAGTTCCAAAATCAAAAAAACTTTTGAAATTTACATTAGATGATGGTTCTAAAAAAGAAAGAGTTATTTTATCTGGTATTAAGGAATATTACAGTGCAGAAGAGTTAGTAGGAAAAACACTTCTTGCAATTACAAATCTACCACCAAGAAAAATGATGGGAGAGGAATCTTGTGGAATGCTTCTTTCAGCAATTTGCGAATACGATGGAGAAGAAAAATTAAATTTAATCATGTTGGATGAAAACATTCCAGCAGGAGCAAAGTTATATTAAAATTAATAAACAAAATGACCCATGTCAAAAAATTGATAATGGGTCTTTTTTAGAAATTTACAAAATACCTAATTATATATTTCTGATATAATTAGATAACGATAAAAATTTTAGGAGGACGGAGAATGATAGAAAAAATAAAATTAACCTATTCCAACAATAGGAATATTATAAAAATAGTAAGATATATATTTTTGTCTTTTGTGTTTTTGTTTATAACTTGGTTTTTTGATATTAAATATCCATTTTTAAAAGCAGATATGCCAGAAATATTACTGTTGACACCAGAAGTAACATCATCTTTTTTATCTAATTTAACAGGGACTTTTCTAACGGTTTCCACTTTTACATTAACTACAATTTTAACAGTTTTAAATAAGTATGCGGGGTCATTTACTCCAAGAATAGTTCAAGATTTTATAGACAAGCCTAATGTATTAAGCCTGTTTGGAGTTTTTATAGGAGGATTTTTCTATACTGTCTTATCCTTATTTATGATTCAAAATGTAGATAGCGAAACGCCCTTAATTTCAGGTACCCTTGGAATATTTTATGCCATCGCTGCTATGATATCATTTATTTTATTTGTTAAAAGGGTTTTATCTGATATAAAAGTAGGAAATGTAATAGAAAACATCTATAATAATGCTGATAAACTAATTGCAAAGGAATCTGAAAAGAGAAAAATAGCTGAAAGATTTGATAGTGGTGAATGGAAAGAGACTTATAAAATCTATGCCAATGATTCTGGGTATTTATATGGAATAAGCGCTGAAAAACTTCTTAATCTTTTAAAAGATAATAAATATGAAATTGTTATAAATAAGAGAATTAATGACTATGTATTGAAGGGTATGTATATAGCTAAACTTAACTTATTAAAAGATTTGGATATGGACCAAGAGGAAAAAGATAAGCTATTTAAAAAGATTTCCTCTAATATCATAATAAATGTCAAGAAAAATGACACTAAAGACTATCACCATGAGATTACTAATTTGGTAGAAATTTCTCTAAAGGCACTAAGTCCTGGAATAAATGATCCTAATACCGCATCAGAAGCCATAATTAAAATAGGAATACTTTTAGGAAAGTTGTTTTCATCAGAAAACTTTTACCAAATTTTGGAAGAAGATGAAAATGCAAAAATAATTTACAATAGTTATTCAGCTAAAGAAGAACTTCAACTATCATATAATCAGATTTTATTCTATGGAAAAGCAGACCCAGAAATTGCCAAAACAGTTTTAAACAGTATTTACATGGTTTATCTTGTAGCGGACAAGTCTGTTCATAGAGAAATTGAAATGTTTTTTAGCTATTGTTATAACCTTTGTAAAGAAGCTATGGACAATCAAAGCTATATAGACCAACTTGATGAAATATACAAAGATTTTGAACAAAAAAAAGATGATTCCATGGATAGAGATATAAATAAAGAAGAATAAATTTTTATTTGACAATTTAAGTCTTTAATGCAAAGCCCAAAAAGTAGTATTGTACTTATTTCAAAAAATATTTAAAATATAATCACTAATTTAGAAAAAAGAGCAGAATAGAATTAAAGAGTATATTCTAATGTAATAGAGTGAATTTAATAAAAAGGTGAGTAATATTGAGAAACAAAAAAGGAAAATTTATTTTTAAAATTGTTTTATGTTTTATTACAGTAGCTCTTGCAGCTATTGTTATTGATGCAATTGTAAATAAGAAAATTACAAATCAGGAAAGCATATCTGAATATGATAATAGAGCGTTAAAGGAATTGAACATGGTATATGGTTTTGATGGAGAAGCGGGAAATGACAGTTTTTGGAAGGATTTTAAACTATCAGAGCATCCTGTATTACTTATAAGTAAAGAAAGTCATTATTCTTATTTGATTAATCCAAAGCAAAAAATCAGTTCCTTATTTACAAAAAAATTAAAGGATTTTGAAAAGATTTATTCTTCTAATCATAATTTTGATGTATATAGAATTTCCAAACTATGTCCTAAAATTTTAAAGGAAAAATTAATGGGAGGAAATTTTAATACCATTGGTAAGGTTACTTCTGTTATGGGCAATGATGTTTATTATATTAAATTTAATTCGGATAACTTTACTAAAAAGTATTCTTCTAACTACTTGGTTAATTTCCTTTATCATGAATCTTTTCATTATTTTATGCAAAATAATTGGCTTGGAGGAGATAGATTTTCAGGTGAATTAAATGAATCTGATATGAATTTATTATATGAAAAATTAAAACTGTTAGATGAAGCAAAAAATCTGATTAAAAATAATGATAAAGATAAACTTATAGAGGTTTCTAAAAAGATTGTTGAAGTAGAAGAAAAACGTAAAAAAACAAATCCAGAATATGTAGAAAAAGAAAATATGATGGAGACTATAGAAGGGACTGCCACATATATGGGAATCAGGGCGTCTCATGTTGTAGATTATGACTTTGGACCGATGTATTTTGATAATGTTAAGGACATTCCTTTTTCTGATGTAATTCCAACATTTAAAGAAGGAAAACTTGACGAAGGTTTTTTAAGAGACAGGCTTCCATATGAAACAGGGGCACAGATTACTTTGATTTTAGATGAATTGGACAAAGAACACAAATGGCAAATTTATTTAAATGAACAAACTATTAATAACTCCAGAACACTTATTGATGCCTTAAAAGAAACTTTGAAAATGAATTAATAATTGAGCAAAAATCTTGAAGGTGAATTTCTTTCAAGATTTTTTGTTAACTTATGATAACAAAACGGGTAAATAGTGTGTTAATTTGATATAATAGAAACGTTAGGTATTGGTAAGTTTTTTAGAAAAACAAATTTTGAAAAAAATACCTTAAAAGATTATACTATAATGTAGAATTAAATTTTGGAGGGAATATGAAGATTGAATTTTCACCACCGGATATTTCACAACTTGAAATTGATGAAGTTGTAGATACTTTAAAATCTGGTTGGATTACAACCGGGCCAAAGACAAAAAAATTTGAAAAATTAATTACAGAATATATAGGTACCGAAAAGACTGTTTGTCTTAACTCTGCTACCGCGGCTCTTGAGCTAAATTTAAAAATATTAGGTATAGGAGAGGGTGACGAAGTTATTGTGCCAGCGTACACATATACTGCATCTTCTTCAATCGTAGATCATGTAGGAGCTAAGATTGTGATGGTTGACACTGTTCCTGGAAGCTATTTTATGGACTATGAAAAAATGGCTGAAAAGATAAATGAAAAGACCAAAGCAGTTATAGGCGTAGACATTGGAGGAGTTCCTGTAGATTATCATAGGATTAGAAGTATATTGGAGGAAAAGAAACATCTCTTCAAACCTGCTAATAAGATTCAAGAAGCTATGGGTCGAGTTGCACTTGTAAATGATGGTGCTCATTCCTTTGGGTCAATTTATTATGATGAAAAAACAGGTTATTACAGTGACTTTATTTCATTCTCATTCCATGCAGTAAAAAACTTTACTACTGGAGAGGGTGGAGCACTTTCATGGAACAGTATAGAAGGGATAGATGACGATGAACTCTATAATGATCTACAACTTCTATCTCTTCATGGTCAAAGCAAGGATGCACTTTCAAAGATGAAACTTGGTGCTTGGGAATATGACGTTGTAGGACCATATTATAAGATGAACATGACAGATATTATGGCTGCTATTGGACTTGCTCAATTTGAAAGATATGACTCTTTACTTAAAAGAAGAAAAGAGATTGTAAAAATATATGAAGACATATTAAAGGATGCTCCTGTTGAAACTTTACAACACAGAGGAGAAAACTTTATAAGTAATTGTCATCTTTATTTGACAAGAGTAAATGGAATTGAAGTTGAAGATAGAAATAGAATAATTGAAGAAATGGCAGATAAACAAATCGCAACTAATGTTCACTATAAACCACTTCCTATGATGACTGCATATAAGAAATTGGGATTTGATATTAAGGATTATCCAAATGCATACAAACAATATCAAAATGAAATTACATTGCCTCTTCATAGCAGATTAACAGATGAAGAAGCGGAATATGTGGCTAAGAGTTATGTTGAAATAGTAAAGAAATATGCAAAATAATTTAAATCCTGAAGATTTTTCAAAGCATATTGATGAACGTCTCAAAAAGAGAAGATTTTCACTTGCATTAAAGAGACTTGTCGATATAATATTATCTCTTATTGGTCTTACAATACTTTTAATACCTTTTATCATCATAAGTATTATTATAAAATTGACCTCTAAAGGTCCTGTTTTCTATAGGCAAGAGAGAATAAAAAAAGGGAATGTACCATTTAGGATTTTTAAATTCAGGACTATGGTTCAAGATGCGGACAAGAAGGGAATGTTAATAACCGTCGGAGAAGACAAGAGGATAACGGGAATTGGGAAATTTTTGAGGAAGTCAAAGATTGACGAACTTCCTCAGCTGATAAATGTATTTATTGGTGATATGAGTTTTGTTGGTCCACGCCCAGAGGTGCCAAAGTATACTAAACTCTATGATGAATACCAAAAAAATATTTTGAAGATTCGCCCGGGAATTACAGACCTGGCATCTATAAAATATAAAGACGAAGCGTCAGTTTTAGCACAGAGTGAGAGCCCTGAGGAGACTTATATAAATGAGATAATGCAGGAAAAACTTAGTATAAACCTTGAGTATATTGAAAAAATTTCGGTTATACAGGATATCAAGCTGATTATTATAACCATATTAGAAGTAATAGGATTTGAAATAAATGGATAAAAAGATAAAAAACATTTGGATAATAAATCATTATGCAGATCCACCGAACATAGGAAAATTTAATAGACATTATAATTTTGCCAAAAATTTGAAAGATTATGGATATAATGTTAAAATATTCACAGCATCAACGATTCATACAACACAGATAAATATGATTTCAAATGATGCGGTATATAAAGAAGATAAATTTAATGGAGTAGATTATGTTTTTCTAAGGGCAATGTCCTATGAAAATAATGGAATAAAGAGAGTTATAAATATGTTGCAGTATTTTTTTAGGGCTCTTTTTATACCTAAGAGTTTTGGGAAACCCGATCTTATCTTTGCTTCTGGACCACATCCTCTTACATGGATTGCTGGGTATAGGCAGGCAAAAAAGAATAATGCCAAGTTTATTACTGAAACGAGAGACCTTTGGCCCGAAACCTTTGTTGCCATGGGTAAGATGACAAAGAAAAATATAATTGCAAAAATTCTTTATAAAATAGAACGCTGGATGTATAACAAATCTGATATTATACTGTTCACGCTTCCTGGAGGAATTGACTATATTAAAAAGATTGGTATGGACACTTCTAAAGTTCGTTATATTAACAATGGAATTGTGCTTAAAGATTACGAAGAAAATAAGAAAAACTTTGAGTATGAAGATGATGACCTTTCAAATAAAGAAAACTTCAACGTTGTATTTAGTGGAGCTATAGGTAAAGCTAATGACCTTGGCAGAGTAATAAGAGCCTTTAAAATAATAAAAGATAGAGGATATAACGACATTAAATTTTTAATCTTTGGAGACAAGGGCGAAAGAAAAGAACTTGAAAAGTATGTGAGAGAGAATAATATAGACAATGTAATTTTCAAGGGATGGGTAAATAAAAGGCAAGTACCTTCTATTCTTTCACAGTCAAATCTTCAAGTATTGTCCCTTGCGCACCTACCAGAACTTTTTAAATATGGTCTTAGTCCAAATAAATTGTTTGAGTACTTAGCTTCAGGCAAACCAGTTATATCAAATGTCGAATGTGGCTATGACCTTTTACAAAAATATAACTGTGGATTAACTGTTAAAGGAGACAGCGAAGAGGCCATGGCAGATGGTATAATTTATTTTTATAAGTTATACAAAGAGGAACCAGGGAAATATTTACAATACTGTGAAAACTCACTGAAGGCTGCAAAGGACTTCGATTTTAAAAACTTGTCAGAGAAACTTGTGGAAGTTATAGAAAGTCTTGAGTAGATAGAATGAATACTATGGAGGATAAATGAATATATCATTAATAGATTTAAAGAGACAATATAAAAACATTGAACAAGAAGCAGAAGAAAAGATTCTTGATGTTTTAAGAAACGCCCAATACATTATGGGAGAAAATGTTAAAAAGTTTGAATCTGAATTTGCAAAGTATCTTGGAGTTAAGAATGCCATATCTGTAGGTAATGGAACAGATGCTCTAATTATAGCATTAAAAGCTTTGGGAATTGGTGAGGGAGATGAAGTTATAACAACAGCTTATACTTTCTTTGCAACTGCAGAAGCCATAGCATATGTGGGAGCAACTCCTGTATTTGTTGATGTAGAACTGGACACATATAACATTGACCCAAAACTAATTGAAGAAAAAATTACTGAAAAGACAAAGGCTATTATCGCTGTTCATATATTTGGGAATCCATGTAAAATGGATGAAATAAATGAAATTGCAAAGAAGCATAATCTTTATGTGGTAGAGGACGCTGCGCAAGCTGTTGGATGTATCTATAAAGGTAAAATGATAGGTACATTATCAGACATTGCATGTTTTTCATTCTTCCCAACTAAAAATCTTGGATGTGCAGGCGATGGCGGAATGCTTACAACAAATAATGATGACTTATCAACCATTATCAAAGCGTTAAAGGTACATGGTTCAGGAGAAAATGGATTAAAGGCATATAACCTACTCAATAATATTGATGAAAAAGTTGTTGTTGATGAATCCGCCGACAATACGGTTTATAATCCTTTAAAATATTACAATTACATTATTGGGCAAAACTCCAGACTTGATGAGATTCAAGCTGCACTTCTAAGGGTTAAGCTAATTCATTTAGAAGACTGGACAGAGAACAGAGTTAGAGCTGCAAAAAGATATAATGAAGGTCTTAAAGATGTATTAGTTACTCCAACTGAGGAAGAAGAGTCAAGACATGTGTATCACCTTTATATTGTTCAATCTGAAAAGAGAGAAGAACTTGCAAATTTCCTAAAAGAAAAGGGAATAGCAACAGGAATTTACTACCCTGTTCCAATGCATTTACAAGAAGTTTTTAAACCTTTAGGATATAAACCAGAAGATTGTAAAAATGCATATTATTTGTCAAAGAGGACTTTTGCACTTCCAATGTTCCCAGAAATAACAGATGAAGAGATAGACTATATAGTCAAATCTGTATTAGAGTTTTCACATGAGTAAATATTTTGTGCATGAGTCGTCATATATTGACGATGGTTCAAAAATTGGAGAAGGAACAAAAATTTGGCATTTTTCACATATTATGTCAAATTGTGAAATCGGGAAAAACTGCAATATAGGACAAAATGTAGTTATTTCACCAGGAGTTAAGATTGGTGATAGTGTAAAAATACAAAACAATGTATCGGTTTACACAGGAGTCGAATGCGAGGAAGGTGTGTTCTTAGGACCTTCCTGTGTGTTCACAAACGTAATAAATCCACGCTCATTAATTGAGAAAAAAGATCAATATAAAAAGACGCTTTTGAAAAAGGGAGCTTCAGTTGGAGCAAATGCCACAATAATTTGCGGTAACACAATTGGAAAATTTGCACTTATTGGTGCTGGGTCAGTCATTACAAAAGATGTTAAAGACTATGAAATTGTAGTTGGAAACCCAGCAAGGCCAATTGGATATGCATGTGAGTGTGGTGAGCGGTTAAAAAAATATCAAAATAATGAGTACAAATGTGAAATTTGTGGTAAAATATATAAGTTGGAAGACGAATTTTTAAGAGAGAAGGAGTAAAAAATGTCAAATATTAAACAAGAACTATTACAAAAAATTGAATCTAAGGAATTAGTAGTAGGGGTTATAGGCCTTGGATACGTTGGTCTACCTCTTGCAGTTGAAAAAGCTAATGCAGGTTACAAGGTAATAGGTTTTGATGTATTACCTGAAAAGGTAAAAATGGTAAACGAAGGACACAATTACATAGGTGATGTAGTTGATGAAGAGCTTGCTGAATTAGTTGAAAAGGGAATGTTAAGAGCAACAGATAATTTTGAAGAAGTTGCATCATGTGACTTTATTGCCATTGCAGTTCCTACACCACTTGATAAATATCAACAACCAGATATATCTTATGTTGAAAAATCTACAACAGATGTATCAAAATACTTAAAGAAGGGTTCAATTGTAGTTCTTGAATCTACAACTTATCCAGGAACAACAGAAGAACTTATGTTACCTATTCTTGAAGAAGGTTCAGGATTAAAATGTGGAGAAGACTTCTACTTAGCATTCTCTCCAGAAAGAGTTGATCCAGGTAACAAGATTTATAAAACTAAAAACACTCCAAAGGTAATAGGAGGAGTTGGAGAAGATTCTACAGAAGTTGCAGCAGCACTTTATAGAAATGTTCTTGAAGGAGAAGTATTTACAGTTTCTTCACCTAAGGTTGCTGAAATGGAAAAGATTTTAGAAAACACATATAGAAATGTTAATATCGGTCTTGTAAATGAATTTGCGTTAATTGCTGACAAGATGGGAATAAACATTTGGGAAGTGGTAGATGCAGCAAAGACAAAACCATATGGTTTCCAAGCTTTCTATCCAGGTCCTGGAATTGGAGGACACTGTATCCCTCTTGATCCTTTCTATTTAACATGGAAGGCAAAAGAATATGATGCTCACATGAGAATTATTGAAGCATCAGGATCAGTAAATGACTTTATGCCAGAATGGGTTATAGATAGATCATTAAGAATTTTATCAAAGAAATTCAAAAAACCACTTAATGGTTCAAAAGTATTAATCTTAGGTATCGCATATAAAAATGATATTGACGACTTAAGAGATAGCCCTGCACTTGTTGTTATAGAACAATTTGAAAAAGAAGGTGCAAACTTAGACTACTATGATGGATACAATCCTTCATATATTGATCAAAATGGAGAAACTGTTCACTCAATCAAAGAACTTACTCCAGAAGTTGTAGCTTCATATGACTTAGTTGTTATTACAACAAACCACTCAAATGTAGATTACCAAATGGTCGCAGACAATGCTAAATTTATATTTGATACAAAATATGCAACAAGAGACGTAAAGGATAACAACAATAATATCGAATTATTATAATCGGAGGTTTAATTTGAAAAAGTTAAAAGGCGTTATCATAGGATGTGGAAGAATTTCATATAGACATGTGCAAGCACTAATAGATAACGACAGCTTCACAGAATTAGTAGGCCTTTGCGATATAATTGAAGAAAGAGCTATTGAAAAACAAAAACAATATGCGGAAAGCTTTCCAGGTAGAAATGTGGAAGTTTTCACAGACTATATGGAAATGATAAAAAATGTTAAGCCTGACTTTGCGATGATTTGTACAGAATCAGGATACCATGGAGATATTGCATTACATTGTATAGAAGAAGACCTTCACGTTCTAATTGAAAAGCCAATGGCAATGACATTAGAAGAGATAGACAAGATAAACGAACTTGCTGATAAAAAGAATTTAAAGGTTGGAGTTTGTCACCAAAATAGATTTAACCCACCAATTCAAAAGTTAAGAAAAGCTATTGATGAAGGAAAATTTGGTAGATTAATTAATGGAACAGCGAGAATTCTTTGGACAAGAGATCAACACTACTACGACCTTGCACCTTGGAGAGGTACTAAAAAACTTGATGGCGGAACACTTATGAACCAATGTATCCATAACATAGACTTACTTCTATGGATGATGGGTTCAGATGTTGTTTCAGTTCAATCAGAGAGAGGAACTTTCCTAAGAGATATTGAAATGGAAGACTTTGGTGCTATACTACTTAGATTCGAAAATGGATCCATTGGTATAATCGAAGGATCAGCATGTGTATATCCAAAGAACTTAGAAGAGACATTAAGTATATTTGGAGAAACTGGAACAGCAGTTATCGGTGGTCTTGCAGTAAATGAAATTAAGACATGGAACTTTGCAGACGAAAGCGAAGTTATAGATGATAAAGATTCATCAGAAGTAAAAAATGTTTACGGAGATGGACACACACCGCTATTAAAAGATTTTGTTGATGCTATAAACGAAGACAGGAAACCACTAATTTGTGGAAGAGAGGCAAGAAAACCTGTTGAAGTTATTTTAAAAGCATATGAACAAAGAAAATTACCATAAACTTAAGGGAGTCGTTGACTCCCTTTTTGAATGCGAAATTTTAGTATTAATTATTAATAACCGAATAGTAATAAACTTTTAAAATCTAATTAAAGAAATAGCAAGTTATAAATAATCTTGAAAAATTTATAGATTTATTTCAATTCATATGATATATTCTAATATGAATTAACCAATAAAGTTAAAAGCGGTCGCGAGAATAAAATATAAGATATTTACTAATAAAATAGCGATTTGCAAAGTATAAAAGTATAGGAGGGTGAAAAAGGCGAAAAATTATTGGTTATTTTATAAATTTATTCTAAATACAGAAAGAAAAGGAGAACAAAATGAAAAAAATATTAGCTTTTTTATTGGCTCTTTCTATGGTGATAGGATCAATAGGCACACCAGTTTATGCTAATGAAAAAGAAGGAGATTTTGAAGTCTTGTCATCGGGTCTAATAGTTGATGAATCGTTACCTAAGCAAGATGACGATGATGAAGAGGTAGAGATTCCAAGTTGGAACTTAAAAAGAGCTATTTTACTTTTAAATGAAGTTGTTACAGTAAAGGAGATAGATGCAAATACAGAGATTGTAGATAATACTCCTGTGACGAAGAGAATGATGAGAAGGGTTGCACATTTGTCACCAGAACAATGTGGAGCTCATGATTTAAAAGAGTGGCAAATAAAAGTAAATAGTGCAGAAGGATTGGAATATGCTGAAAATATAACTTGGTTAAGTCTTGTATATCAAAACTTAAATGATTTTTCGCCTATTAAAAACAATGTAAAATTAAAACATTTAGATATCAGAGATTGTAGTAAAGATGGTAAGAAAATAGAAGATATAAGTTTTTTAAGTAAACTCACAGAACTTGACTTTTTAAATATTAAAGCTGCAAGACCTAAAGATTTAACTCCACTAAAAGGTCTTACAAAGCTTACTTATCTTGATATGGAATCAACTAAGATAGAAAATGTTGAATTTGCAAAAGATTTAAAAGAGCTGGAATATTTTAATGCACAGTTTTCTTTTGTAAAAGATATAAAACCTTTTGAAAATCATACAAAATTAAAAACACTACTTTTATCTGCTCCGGCAAATAAATATATTCATGGAAAAGATTTACTTACTGATATATCAGCAGTATCAACGCTTAAAAATTTAAAGGAACTTGATATCGGGAATCACAATGTAAAAGACATATCATTTTTAAAGGGGTTAGAAGATCTTGAAGTTTTCACAGCTTCAAATAATTTAATTGAAGACTTGGAAGTTTTATTGTCTTTGCCAAAACTTGATAAAGTTTGGGTTCAAGGAAACCCAGCTTATCCAGGCTTTTCGTCAAGTGAAGAAGATTTTAGAGAAGCCAAAAAAATCTACAATAATCTTAATAAGAAAAATCTTACAAAGGATGATATAGATACGCTTGAAAAATTAGAAAATGAAAGTGATGGAGTAAAAGCATTTTTCAAAGAATCCACTCTTGCAACTTTAAATGGATATTTAGAAACTTTAAAGACTAAGGATAGTGTTGAAAACAAAGCCTTTGAAAATATAGGATCAACACCAGAAGAACCTGGAACATCAGACCCTGAAGTTAAAGAAAAGAAAATCATTGAAGTAATACCTTCAGGAGAATTCACTGTCGAAAAGGGAACTGATCCAAAGACTGTACTTCCTAAAACTGTTAAAGTTAAATTAGCTGACGCAGGTGTTATAACAAAAGATGAGGAAGCTAAAATTGGAACATTTAGAAGAAACTTTAAAGACGGTTTAGAATTTGGACCAATTTCTATAGCGTATAAGGTTGTAGATGAAAATGGAAAAATTTTAAGTTCAAAAGAAAATCCTAATCTTATCAAAGCAGTAGATAAGAATGAGGCAGGTGTAGAATATCCTTTTAATAGTGTAGGAGATTACTTTGAATATGTAACAGAAGATAGTACACGTTTCTTTAATGTTGAAATAAATTCGGACAAATATGAGATAGATGGTGTATATAGTTTCAAGCAAGAACCGTGTCCAATTCATAAACAAGGAACAATTGGAGAGGTTGTTGCAAATGATAAAAAAGCAGATAGAAAAGAAGCTAATAAAGAACCAGAATTATTCTATGTGATTCATGTAAAAGAAAAACCTAAAACTGAAAACCCAAAACTTGGAATAAATAATGTTGGAATAAGTAGAACAAATGAAACTATAACTTATAAAGTTGTTGATAGTGAAGGAAATGTTATAAGTGCTAAAGATAATCCTAATTTATTCTATGCAAGAAATAAAGGATCTTTTACTATGTATGATAAGAACCCAATAGTTAATGGAGATTATTACACCTTTGAAGCGGAATCAGAAACTATGGAATATGAATTGAAATTGAAATCAGATGAATATGAAATGATGGGCACTTATGAATTCCACACAAATTATAATATGACAACTTTTGCCGGTTATATTGCTGAAGTTTACAATTCAAACACAACTCCGACAACTTATAAAATACCAGGTGCAAATCCTAAAGAAGAAGTATTTATCGTAAAAGTAAAAGCAAAGGGAGAAGAAGATCCTGGACAAACTCCTACTCCAGATCCAGGGGAAGATCCTACACCAGATCCTTCTGAAAAATTAGGATATGTAGATGGGAAAGTAGTTTTCAAACTTGTTGACGAGAAAGAAAATCAACTGAAGGCTTCAGAAGTAGCAAATGATATAAAGATAGTTTTAGATGAATTTAAAAATCTTGAAGTTGATGGAGATTTATTCTCTCATAAGTTTAGTTCAATGACTGAAAAATATAATCCGTTAACAATAAAATCAGAAAAGTATGAATTAGTAAGTCAAAATGGATTTGAAGGTAATTTTTCATATATAGATTACGGTGCACATCTAAATAAAGTGTATCTTAATGGTGAAGAAGTAGATGTTATAAATAATGATACAAGTAAGTTAGATGTAAAATACTTTACAATAATTGTAAAGGAAAAGGTAACTTCAGGTGAAACTCCTATAGAACCTAAACCTGAAGATCCAAATACAGGTTTTAAATATGTTACAGGATCGACCCCAGGGATAGGAAAAGACGAAAGAGGTCATGAGTTTATAACATTTAAAGTTATTGATGAAATAGGCAATCAAGTTTCAGCTAAAAAATATCCAAATCTTCTAAATACAAGCTCTGAACAAATAGGCCAAGACCCTCTTAAAGTAAAAGCAAATGAAGATAATTTTACATTTAGCACAGGACTTATGGTAGACAATAAATATACTATTTTAATTAATCCACCAAGTGAATATGAAATTGATGGGGAGTATAAATTTTCAGTTAAAAATGATTCTTCTGCAGGATGGAAAGACATCATAACAACTGTAGAAAACTCAAAAGCTGGAGATAAGAGTTACTATAAAGTTCATGAAGACGAATTAAATGAAAATGTATTTACTATTCATGTAAAAACAAAAGAAGAAGGAATGAGATTAAATGTAAATGCTCAAAGATTCATAAACTTTGCAAGTTTATCTTCCTTACCTTCAAACAATTCGCCAACTTTAGAAGAGGATCTAAAAGAGCTTAATGTTGAATGGGATTTAGAAAATGTAAAAGATGAAGTTGGAAAATATGAAATTGAAGGTACGGTTATCTTAAAAGATGGTATAGTTAACCCTCAAGGATTAAAAGCAAAGGCAGTTTTAAATGTGGTTGAAAAATCAGTAGAATTAGATAAAAAAGAATTACAAGACTTAGTTAATAAAGCAAATGCACTTGACTTAACAAACAAGACCGAAGAATCCAAGAAAGCTTTAGAAGATGCACTAACAAAGGCAGAAGAAACGTTAAAAGAAGCTACAACTCAAGAAGAGATAGATAGTGCAAAAAATCCTTTAATCAAAGCTATAGAAGGATTGAAAAATAAAGAATCTAAACCACAACCAAAACCTGAAGATTCTGTTACTCCAAGCACAGGACAAGAAGAAACTGTCGAACAAAAACTTATTGAATTAAGAGGAGCAAACAGATACAAGACAGCTGTTGAAATTTCAAAGAAAAATTTTGATAAGGCAGATACAGTAGTAATTGCATCGGGAGAAACATTCTCAGACGCTCTTGCAGCAGTATCTCTTGCAGCTGTAGAAAATGGACCTCTACTATTGACAGAAAAGAATAGAATACCAGAAGAAGTATTAATAGAAATTGAAAGACTTGGTGCAAAAAATATTATCTTTGCTGGAGGAGAAAGCACAATAAGTAAAACTGTTGAAAGAAGTTTGTCTGGTAAGAATTTAGAAAGAATATCGGGTAAAGACAGATACAAAACAGCAATAAATATAACAAAGAAAGTTCAAGAGAGACATCCTGAAGTAAAAACCTTGGTTCTTGCAGACGGAAGAAATTATCCAGATGCTTTAGCTATAGGTAGCTATGCGGCAAAAAATAACATGGGTATACTATTATCTAATGGAAAACAATTATCAGGAGAAGCAATTGATGTTATTAAAAATGTTGATAAGGTAATAGTGGCAGGAGGAAACACATCAGTTCCTGAATCTATAAATGAACAAATAAAGAAAATGGGTAAAGAAGTGGAAGTTTTATCTGGTAGCGATAGATACGAAACATCCGCAAAAATTGCAGATAAGTTCTTTAAAAATACTGGTAAAGTAATTATAGCAAGTGGAGAAGTTTATGCAGATGCTTTAGCTGGAGCAGTTGCTGGAGCAAAATTAAATGCCCCAATTTTATTGGTGAAATCAAATGAATTGCCAAAAGAAGTAAAAGCAAAATTAAAAGAATACAATCTTAAAGAGATTATAGTTCTTGGCGGAGAAAGCACTATAGATAAAAATATTAGAAAAGAACTTGAAGAGTTAATAAATTAATTTAAAAAAATTAATTTAAACTATTGACAAATGCCCTCTTTATCTTATTATCGATAAGGAGGGTGTTTTATTTTTTGATTTATTTTAACCGATAGAATTTGGCATATCTATAATTTAGTTTAAAAAAGATAAGTATATAACATTAGTTTTAAGGAGAGAAAAATGGAAGATATAATTAAAATATTAATACAAGAGGCACTAAATGTAAGAAAAAATTCATACAGCCCGTACTCCAATTACGCTGTTGGAGCAAGTATATTGGCTGACAATAAAAAAATATATGTTGGAACAAATATTGAAAATGCTTCTATTGGTGGGACTATTTGTGCTGAGAGATCTGCAATTACAAGTGCCTGTTCTGATGGTGCAAGGTTAATAAAGATTATTGTAATTGTTGGTGGGAAAGTAAACTGTGAGAAAGATGAAATGGATTGGGCTTTTCCATGTGGAATATGTCGACAATTTTTAAATGAATTTTCAGATGAAGAAACAACTGTAGTAGTTGCTAAGTCTACAGATGAGTATAAGATTTTTAAGTTAAATGAATTACTTCCAAGTGCTTTTGGACCAAACAATTTAAAATAGTCCCTAAATCTTAGAGACTATTTTAAATCTATTAGTTACTTGTAATTTTCGACGAAATTATATAGTGTTTTTACAGGAACTCCTGTAGATCCAAATGGTACATAATCGTAGGCAGATTTGCTATATGCTGGGCCTGCTATATCTAAGTGAGCCCATTTTTTATCTTCTACAAAGTGTTCAAGGAAAAGCCCTGCTGTCATTGCGCCGCCATAAGGACCTGTAGAGTTTGTTATGTCTGCTCTTTTTGATTTCAATAGTTCTCTTAAAACATCAAATGTTGGTAACTGCCAGAAGTATTCACCAACTGCTTTTGATGAATTTTCAAAATCTTTATATAGATTATCGTCATTCGTAACAACTCCTGTTGTTTTATCGCCTAAAGCAACGACACAGGCACCAGTTAATGTAGCTAAATCTATTATTGGCTCTGATTCTGTTTTTGTTGCTGCATAGTAAATTGCATCAGCAAGGGTAAGCCTTCCTTCTGCATCGGTGTTGTCAACTTCTATGAATGTTCCTTTCATTGAACTTATAATATCTCCGTTTTTGTAGGCTCTTCCTGAAACCATATTTTCACACGCTGCAACAAATCCAATTACATTTCTCTTTACTTTATTTTTAGCAAGTGCATATATGGTTCCTATCACAGTTGCAGATCCACCCATGTCACCATGCATTGTCGCCATTCCCTTAGCTGGTTTTAGAGCGTATCCACCAGAGTCATAGGTTAATCCCTTTCCAACAAGTCCTATTGGCTTTTGACCTTCAACTGGAAGATATTCCATTATTATGAATTTAGGTTCTTTATCTGATCCTTCTGCTACTGCAAGAAAAGCTTTCATATTAAGTTTTTCTATCTCATTTTTGTTCAAAATTTTAACATTTACACCTACAGAAGATAATTTGTTAGAAGCTTCTTTTGCTAAAGTCTCTGGATACATATCAATAGCAGGTGTGTTTACTAAATTTCTTGTAAAGTTAACACCCTTTATTATGTTTTCTCGATATTCAAAGTCTGCTATAGTTAAATCTTGTTTAACAATAAGATTTAAATAAAGTTCTTCGCAGTTATCATCTTCATCCTTTGTCTTGTAGACATCAAATTTATATTCTGATTGTTTTATACCTTCAAATATATTTAAAACTACATCTTTTGAAAAACTTTCATCAAAAACAATTTTTACATCATAAATATTGAATTTTTCTACCTCTTTAATTGCCTTATATCCTAAAGTTATAAGTTTTCTTGGGTCTTGATTTTCTTCATCAACTACAATACAGTATTCAAGATTTTGAGAAGATTTAATATTGTAGGCTTTAAAGTCACCAAGCTTTAAAAAAACTTCTTTATCAACTGAACAGCAGTCTGAAGATTTACAAAAATTAATAGTAGATTTTGCTTCAATTTTTTCGTTTAATTTATATTTCATAAAATCCCTCCTTAATATTATTGTACACTATTAAAGATTGATTGACACTAAGATTTATAATTGTTAATATTTAACAAGGTGAGAAGATGAAAAGTAAATTAAAAATTACAATATTAATGCTAATATTAATGCTTAACTTAATTGGATGTAAAAAAATAAATAAAGCAGGAACCTATGAGGACTATGGTAATGGCAGAAATGGGAAAATAAAAGTTTCTGTAACAATAAATTCCGATGGAGAAATATCAGATATTAATCTACTTGAATATGATGACAATAAGGAGTTTGTGGAAAGAGCATTTGAAGAGCTCAAGTCAAAAATAATCGAAAAAAACAGTTTAGATGTTGATGTATCTTCAGGAGCAACACAGTCATCAAAAGGAATTTTAGAGGCTGTGGAAAAAGCTGTAAAGCAATCAAATGAAAAATAGAAATAAAGAGATTGATAATATGGAAATGTTAGATAGAAAAGATGGAGATAGACTTGCAATATTGGTTGCAAATGTAGCTAAACAACTTGTAAGAAGTGGAGCTGAAATCTATAGAGCAGAAGATACAGGCAGAAGAATATGTGCAAGATACAAAAACATTGAATATATAAATATATACGCTACCTATAATCTTGTTATGGTAAGTTTTTCTTTAAACGGAGAAGAGTTTTCTACCATGAGGACATTTCATGGAGTGGACTACAATTTGGAAAAGGTAGCGAAAATAAATGAATTTTCAAGAAAATTTACATCTGAAGGAATAAGTATAGAAGAAGGACTAAAAATAATAGAAAATATTTATTTAGAGGACAATGAAAAAATGCTTCATATGGCACTTTTTGCGGCCTTTGGTTCTGCATTCTTGATAGTAAATTTCAATGGTGGAATTGAGGATTTTATAATAACCCTTATTGCAGCTTTTATAGGAGAACTATCTTTTATAAGAATAAGTAAAAGGGGAATACCTATATTTATAAATACCATAATAGGCTGCCTTATAGCATCAAGCATATGTCATATTATAATGAAGCTTGGATTAGGCACATCAATAGATATAGTCGTTATGGGATCCATAATGCCGTTTTTACCAGGGGTTTCCTTTACTAACTCTGTGAGAGATTTTCTGTCTGGAGAAGTCGAATCAGGATTACTTGCCTTAGTACAATCACTTATAATAGCAGCTGGTATGGCACTTGGCGTAAGTTCAACCTTTTTATTATTTTCTTAGGAGGTAAAAATGAATATTATAACAAATGCTATAATGTCAGGATTTTCATCAATAGGGTATGGATTAATGTATAAAGTACCTAAAAAAAGTCTCTTAGGAAATTTTTCAGCAGGAACAATAGGGACATTGATATATGGTATACTATGGAACAAATTTGGAATGAATTTTGGTGCATACTTAGTAGCCTCTTTAGTAATTGGAATAATGGCAGAGATATTTGCAAGAACAAACAAGTTGCCAGCAACAGTATTTTTAGCACCTGGACTTATACCACTTGTACCAGGCGTTGCAATATTTAATATGATGAATGACTTTGCATTAAAAAACTATAGTCAAGCACTATCCAACCTATCAAATGCAGCGAGTTATGCACTCGGAATTGCCCTTGGAATAGTTATATCATCATTATATTCAAGGTCACTTAACAACTACAGGTCCTATTTTAAAATAGTAAAGATAAAAAGAATAAATAAAAAGAAAAAAGAAGATGTAAAAATTGAAAAATAGTTAAGAATTAAAAATATTGCTGTTTTTTACAATAATTTAAACTTTTCTTAAAAAAGACTTGACAATGATAAATAAAGTTGATATTATAATTAGGCACTCACATGAGTTGCCTTTTTTAATACAAAATTTCAAAAGAAAAAATAT
>QWCE01002936.1_pt1 | contig 19917 bp, 18 predicted proteins | sample 1972531 | NCBI WGS metagenome assembly QWCE01 (sample SAMN09866716, study PRJNA288562) | Human gut metagenome isolate term4_stool, whole genome shotgun sequencing... | reverse complement strand
TTTTTTGGTATAACCTATTGTTGCCTACCCGCATAGCGGGTAGTTTTTTGTTTCGCACGCGTTGCGTGCTCAACTGACTAAAGTCATAAAATAAAATTTAGAGATGTATTTATACATCCCCAAAAAACTTAATTCCTTAATATAATTTTAGAAAAACCTTACTATTAAAATAAAAATAGTAAGGTTTTTTGAATTAGTTCATTTTCCTATAAAGTCCTACAATTTTTCCTAATATTTCGACTTTGTCGAAGTAAAAAGGTTCCATAGAATCATTTTCTGGTTGCAATCTATATCTATTCTCTTCTTTATAAAATGTTTTTATAGTTGCTTCATCTTCGATCAATGCTAAAACTTTTTCTCCATTTCTAGCAGAATTTGTTTTTTCAATTATTACATAATCTCCATCAAAAATCCCAGCATTAATCATACTTTCTCCAGAAACTTTTAATATAAAGAGTTCTTTATTTGAAACATATTCAATAGGAAGTGGCATAGTGTCTTCTATATTTTGAACAGCAAGAATAGGAGCACCAGCGGTTACTTTACCAAGAACAGGAACATCAACAGTTTTCTTTTTAAGCATTAAAATGTCATCATCTTGTGGAACAATTTCAATAGCTCTAGTTTTAGATGCATCCTTTCTTATATAGTTTGTTGATTCTAATTTTTCAAGTGCATAATAAACAGTTGAAGTTGATTTAATATTACAACCTCTACAAATTTCACGAACAGTAGGTGGGTATGACTTGGACTCAATAAATCTTTTAATAAAAAATAAGATTTCAAGTTCTCTTTGATTTAATTCATCATACATGGATATACCTCCTCATATTTATAAAATAATAATATCATAATTAAACAAGTATTTCAAACGATAGTTTAAATAGTTTTTCTAAATTATTGACAATTTAGAACATATGATGTAACATATGTTTAGAACTAATATTCGGTACTGATGTTTGATACAAAGGTTTAAACTAAAATAAAACAATTTTTGAGGTGATATTGTGAAACGTAAAATTATTATAAATAAGCCAAAACTACTATTATTTTTATTTTTTATTTTTATCTTCAATTCTGGATTAATTGTAAAAAATGATTCTGATTTAAATTTTAATAATGAAAAGATTGTTTATGATGTCTATACGGTTAAAAGTGGGGACACTATTTGGAGCATTTCAAATAATTATGATTATAAAAATAAAATGAAATTTGTAATGGATATTGAAAAAGCAAATAGCATTTCATCATATGATATAAAACCAGGATATAAATTAGCTATACCTATCTATAAAAGTAAATAGATTAAGCCATTGTACCCACTTTTTAGTTTGACTTATGCTTTTAAAAGATATACAATTATTTTAAGGCTTTGACCTTAATTATGATTTTAAAATTTGAAACATGAAAACTAAATAGGAGGTGTGTAGAATGGAGTTTAGTAGTACTTTAATATCTATTTTAATCGGTATTATTGGCTTAGCTATAGGCTATGCTATTAGAAAATATATTTCTGAAGGTAAAATTAAAAATGCTGAAGAATTATCTAAAAAGATAATATACGATGCTGAAAATCAAGCTCAAACTCAAAAGAAAGTTTTGCTTGTTGAAGCTAAAGAAGAGATTCAAAAGTTAAGATCTGAACAAGAAAATGAAGCTAAGATTAGAAGGTCCGAAATTAAAGAATTAGAAGATCGCGTTTTATCTAAAGAAAAGTTGTTAGATAAAAAGTCTATTCAAGTTGAAAAGAAAGAAGAAAAACTTAGTAAAAAATTAGAAGGCTTAAGGGATAAAGAAGATCAAGCTGATGAACTTGTTAGAAAGAGAGAAGAAGAACTTCAAAAACTTGCTGGTCTTACAAAAGATGAAGGTAAAGAAATTCTTCTTAATGAACTAAAAAAAGAGATAACTAATGAATCGGCACTTATTATTAAAGAAAACGAAAATAGGATCAAAGAAGAATCTGGTAAGTATGCTAGAAATGTTATAGCTCAAGCTATTCAAAGATGTGCTGCAGATCAAGTTGCAGAATCTACTGTTGCTGTTGTAAATCTTCCAAATGATGAAATGAAAGGAAGAATAATAGGACGTGAGGGTAGAAATATTAGGGCTATCGAGTCTATAACAGGTGTAGATTTAATTATTGATGATACTCCAGAGGCAGTTGTTTTATCTTGCTTTGATCCAATTCGAAGAGAAATTGCGAGAGTTGCTCTTGAAAAGCTTGTTAATGATGGAAGAATCCATCCAACAAAGATTGAAGAAACTGTTGAAAAAGCTAAAAATGAAGTAGAAACTATTATTAAAGAGTCTGGCGAACAAGCAGCTTATGATGCAGGAGTTCATGGACTTCATCCAGAAATTATTAAATATCTTGGTAGGTTGAAGTATAGAACTAGTTACGGACAAAATAACTTAAAACATTCAGTAGAAGTATCTGAAATAGCTGGTATTTTGGCTGGTGAAATTGGTGCAGATGTTAAACTTGCTAAGAGAGGTGGATTACTTCACGACTTAGGAAAGTCAGTTGATAGGAATCTAGATGCTCCTCATGTTGATATTGGAGTTGAAATAGCAAGAAAATATCATGAATCTGAGTTTGTTATAAATGCAATTCAATCTCATCATGGGGATGTTGAACCTAACTGCGTTGAATCTGTACTAGTTCAAGCAGCTGATGCTATTTCAGCAGCAAGACCAGGTGCAAGACGTGAGACTGTTGAATCATATATTCAAAGACTTGAAAAACTTGAAGAAATTGCTAATGAATTTGATGGGATCGAAAAGTCCTATGCTGTTCAAGCTGGGCGTGAAATACGTATAATTGTGAAACCTGAAAAGATTTCCGAAGCAGAAATAACTATTACTGCAAGAGAAATTGTTAAGAGAATAGAGTCTGAATTAGATTTCCCTGGTCAAATTAAAGTTAATGTAATCAGAGAAACAAGAGCAGTTGAATACGCTAAATAATTGAGAACCTGACTAAATGTCAGGTTTTTATTTTTATCGGAGGTGATGAATTTGATTAATTCTAATTTAATAGATGATTTCCTAGATTATATGAAGGCTACTAAAGGTGCTTCTGAGAATACCATAAAAGAATACTATTATGATCTTAGAATGTTTGTAAGATTTATTAAAAGAAGAAAGGGATTAGTAGATTCATCTATTGATTTTGATGACATTCCTATTGAAGATATAAATGCTGAGTTATTTGAAAGTGTGACTAAGCAAGATATTTATGCATACAATGCTTTCCTTGAAAGGGAAAGAAAGATCTCAAACAGATCAAAGTTTAGAAAAATTTCTTCTATAAGAAGTTTTTATAATTATTTACATTCAAAAATTGATATAATAAAAGTAAATCCTGTTATTGATATTGATATGCCAAAGGTTGAGAAGACATTGCCAGTTTATCTAAGTTTGGAACAAAGTTTAAAACTTTTAAAGACAATCGAAAATTCAAAACTTAAGATGGTTTATAAAAAGAGAGATTATGCAATAGTTACTTTATTTTTAAACTGCGGAATGAGGCTTTCAGAGTTAGCAGGTATAAATATTTCTCATGTTCAAGAGGATAACACTCTAAAAGTTATAGGAAAGGGTAACAAGGAAAGAGTAATATATTTAAATCAAGCTTGTATATATGCAATAAATGAATATTTAAAAGTGAGACCTCAAATTGAAGATGATGCTATGTTTCTGTCCATGAGACAACAAAGAATGAGCAATAGATCTATTCAGCATATGATTGAAAAACATATGAAAAATTCTGGCTTAGATACAAATAAGTATTCCGTTCATAAACTTAGACATACTGCAGCTACATTGCTTTATGAGTATGGAAATGCCGACATAAGGTCTCTTCAAGAGATTTTAGGTCATGAATCAGTTAATACAACTGAAATTTATACCCACGTAAATAAAAAGGCTCTTAAAAAAATGGTGGCTTCAAATCCTCTTGCAGGAATAAATGAAACTATGAATAAGGATAAAGAAAATAAAAATAAGATATAAGGAGAAATTATGAAAAAATTAAAAAAAATTCTTGGTGTTGGAATTATGACTATGCTTTTAACAACATCGGTTTTCGCTGCTGGCAAACTACCTAAAGAAGCTTCAGACAAGAATATAAACATCTATATAAATGACAATATACAAACAATTCCTGAAGATATGGGCAAAGCCTATTTAGATAAAACAAACGACAGGGTAATGGTTCCTATCAGATATATTTCTGAAAATTTAGGTGCTAATATTAATTTTTATCAAAGAAAAGGAACTAACACAAGTGGTATCCTAATAGGAGCAATTGATGTATTAGTTGAACTTGATATTAATTCCACAAAAGCTAAGATCAATAATGGAGGAGTTGATTCGGTTGTCAACTTAGATTCTCCAGCAATTTTATTTGATGGTAGGACTTATGTTCCAATTAGATTTGTTTCTGAAACTTTAGGACTAGATGTAGATTGGAAAAATGATTCTGTTTATATTTCTGGAAATTTTAAAACTAAGGGAAAGAGATATAATTATGAAGAAAATAAAAATAATGCAGAAAACAAAGATGTAGAAAAGAAAGAATATAAAGATATAAAAGAAGATACAACCAACTCTCAACAAGATAACAAAAATAAATCTAATAATTCTCTATTTGAATAATTAAAAAATTATTAATATTTATATTTATAATTTTGCAAAAATAAATTTTTATTTTATAATTCATTTTAGAAGGGGAGTTAAAGAATTAAGCTTAAAAAATTATATTAGATGAAGATAAAAAAATAGTCACAAAATAATAATTTTGTGACTATTTTTTTATACTTTTTAAATATATCCTTATTTTTAATGTTTTTATACTCAATTACACTTTTTTTAATAAGAATTAATTTCTCTTAAAATCTCCTAATTATAATTAAATTCTTTTTATTTTCTTATAACTTTATATATGTGTACTCGAATTTCTTAAACATAAAATTTTTTGTATTATATTTTTTTACACCACTTAATTATATTATGTCACATCAAACATTTTTTATTGGTTTATATCGTTTAATTTATTTTGTTTACCATATTAGTTTTAATGTTGAATTATTAAAAATAATAATTATATTGTTTTACTTTACAATTAAATTTCATTTTTGAAATAGTACATTCGTTCTAAACATATGTTTTATTAATTTTAAACTATATTATTTCCAATTAAGAATATGTTATAATAATTTTTAGGTGATTATATGTCTTTAGACGGTACAGTTGTTAAAAATTTAGTTTATGAAATAAATAATAGAATTGTTAATGGTAGAATTGATAAGATTTACCAAAACGAAAATAATGATCTTTTAATTAACATTAGAGCTAATGGACAAAAAGAAAGATTATTTGTATCTATATCTGGTAGTCCTAGGATATACTTTAGTGAAGAAATATTTGATAGTCCTCAGAACCCCCCTGCATTCTGTATGTTACTTAGAAAGCATCTTGAAAATAATCAAATATTAAAAGTATGTCAATATAAAATGGATAGAATAATAGAAATTCACGTTAAATCTCGTGATGAGTTAGGTTTATTTAGTGAAAAATGTCTCATTATAGAGCTTATGGGGAAACATTCTAATGTAATTTTAATTGACAATGATAGTAGGAAAATTATTGACTCTTTAAAAAGAGTTAATTTTAATCTTTCTAGTGTTCGAGAAATATTACCTGGTCTTATTTACAATGCTGATGATATATCAGATGGTTTAGATCCATGTGATACACAATCTATAGTTGATCTTATAAAGAATCAGGAAGAAAATTTTAATTTAAAAACTTTTTTTATCAAAACATTTACTGGTATCAGTCCACAAATGTGCAGAGAACTTGAATATAGGTCTAATATAGACTTTAAAAGAAATATTTCATCTTTAAGTAGTAATGAAATAGAAATTTTAAATAAAATTTTTATAGAAATCTTTTCAAATATTAAAGTAAATAATTTTACTCCAATAAAAATTTATAGAGATGAAATTTTTAAAGATTTTTATTCAATAGATTTGAAAGAATTAAATGAAAAAGAAAAGATTAAGGCTGAATCAATCTCTTCCCTCTTAGAAGAATTTTATAATTCAAAATTTTTAAGAGATACTCTGGGATCTAAAAGTAAAGAACTAAAAAAATCTGTTAAGAAAAATATTGATAAAATCTCACGCAAACTTTCTAATCAATCCAATGAACTAAATCTTGCTTTAAATAGAGAAAAGTATAAAATTTATGCAGATTTGATTTCTTCTAATTTTCATAAAATAGAAAAAGGTGCAGATTCTGTTAAGGTTGAAAATTTTTACAATGAAATGGAAGAAATTGAAATACCTCTTGATTCAAAATTAGATGGTCCATCTAATGCTTCAAAATACTATAAAAAATATTCTAAGCTCAAGAATGCTGCTATATATTTAAAGGAACAAATTGAAATTGGTAAATCTGAATTAGATTATTTAGAGTCAATTTTATTAAATATTGACTTTGCTGAAACTCCAGAAGAAATTGACGATTTATACGAAGAACTAGAAAAAGAAGGATATTTAAAAAAGAAGAAGAAAAATAATAAAAAGAGAAAAGATTCTCAAGAGAATTATATTAAATTAAAAACAGACGATGGATTCGATATATTTATAGGTAAGAATAACAGACAAAATGATTATCTGACATTAAAAAAAGCTAAAAAAAATGATCTTTGGTTTCATGTTAAAGATGCCCCAGGTTCTCACGTAATACTTAAAAATGATAACAGAGATTTTACAAATATTTCTCTAATAACAGCAGCAAAACTGGCAGCGAAATACAGCTCCCTTTCAAAATCTCAAAACATTCCAGTAGATTATACTTTTAAGATGAATGTAAAAAGACATCCTGCTAAGAAACCTGGTTTAGTCACATACACTAATTATAAAACAATAAATGTAAACATATAAAAAAGAATAAGGTAATCCTTATTCTTTTTCTTCTTCATCTTCGTCTATAATATTTAATCTTTGTAGAACAAGTTTATATCCATCAGATCCATAATTCAAAGATCTATTAATTCTAGAAATAGTAGCTGTTGAAGCACCAGTTTCACTCTCAATTTCATGATAAGTTTTATTTTTTATTAATAACTTAACCACTTGAAGTCTTTGTGCTATTGCTTGCAATTCTTTAACTGTACAAATATCTTCAAAAAATCTATAACATTCTTCTAAATTCTCAAGTAAAAGAATAGCTTCAAATAAACCATCTACATCTTTATTCTTTATTTTTGAGTCGTAAATCATTATATTTCCTCCTGACTTAAAGCTTAATATTCATATAATATATAAACGCTCTATATTCTCATTAATATACTAACAATTTTACTTGCTAAAGTCAAGGAAATCTTAATGCTCGTAAACACTTACTTCACTAATTCCCCTCTTATTAGTAACTTGAAATGCTTTGTCAGAAATTTGTGACAAATGAGGGTTATGAGTGACCATGATAATTTGTCTATTAAATATGCCTGAAGATCTTTTTAAAAATTCTCCTAAATTAAAAATATAATCATTGCTAACATGTTTTCCTGGTTCATCAAGAATTAAGGGTCCTAATAAAAAAGGTTGATTTTGTTGCAAGAATGCAATTCTTAGTGCCAAAGATATTATATCTACAACTCCCCCACCTCGTGCAATTTCTGGTTTTGTCTTTATGCTATATCCTTCTGGATAGTTAGATTGGACAAAAAATTCTGCAACTGGTACAGATCTTGATTCAGATAATTCAATTAAAAACTCTATATCCGTTTCTAATATAAATTGAAGACATTTGGTCACTGTATCTTCTATCTGTCTTTTAGATTGTTCTCTAGCAAATTCAGAAGTCTTTTGAAATAACAGAGATACCTGTGTTAAAATATCGCTATATCTTTCTTTTTCGCTCAAATTAAGCTCAACTTTATCAAGTTGTTCTTTTAAAATCTCAACTTTCCCCTCATCACTTAAAATTTTTTTATTTAATTCTGAGAGTCTCTTATCTAAGTCTTTTAATTCCAAAAAATCACAACCTTGGCATTAAATCATTTGCTTCATTAAATAGACTATCTATTTCATTTTTAAGTTTAGAAATTTCACTTTCTAGTTCCTCTGGTTTTATACCTAGCTCCTCAATTTCATTTAATATATCTTTTTTTTGTGCATTTAATTGTTCAAGTCTAGCTTCAGACTTGTATTTCATATTTTTAAGTTTATCAAGTTGTTCCTTTAAATTTTTTAGATTTTCTTCGTAATTCATTTAATCATTCCTTAAATGGTATTTTATATGTTCAATAGACTGACTATTAATTTCACTGTAACAAAATGGACAGATTCCAATATCCAGAATAGTCTTTTCATATAAATCTGTATATTTTTTAATATTTATAATAAATTTTTCTATTTCATTTTCTTCGAATTTTATATTATTATTCAGATTATTATATTTAATATTTAGTTCTTTAAATTTATTCAATTGAAATAACTTTGACTGTAATTTATTATAAATATCAGATAGGTTATCATTATTATCAAATTTCTTTATGTAGTCGTTTCCAACTTTTAAATTTGATAATATTTTATTTAATGCTATATATGAAGACGAAAGCTTACTATAAAAATTAATATTTTTTTCAAGATTTTTAAGTATACTTTCGATTTGTTCATTATTTTTAAATTTATCTAAACTTGAACTCATCTCATTTATTTGAGATAAATTTATTTGATATTTTTCTTCAATTCGCAAGTAATTTTTTAATTTAGCTTCCTTTGATTCTAGTGCTTTTGTTTTTTCAGACAAATTATTAATATTCTTTAGCTTATCTAAGTTAAGGTTCATCAAACTTATTTCTTTGTCTGTCTTTAACAATCTATCATTATATTTTTCAAAACTATTCTTTTTAAATAAATAATTTTCTAATTTTGGAACTACTTTCTCTATCTTATCTAGATTTTCAAACTTTAAAAGCAAATTATTTGTTTCAAGAATTTCATTTTCGTTTTTTTCATAATTATCTTTTAATTTTTTTGTTAACTCAAGTTTATGTTGAAGATTTTCAATTTTATTTCTAATTTTAGATATTTTTTCAAAACGATTTTTATAGTCATCAATATATTCAAACTCATTAAGTTGTTTTTTGTAATCTTCTTTACTTTTTTTAAGACTATCAATTTCTTGACTTAACCTTTTGTTATCTCTTACAACATTTCTTAAAGCATCATCAACGTAGTTTACTCCAATTAATCGACCAATTGCTGAAGCTCTTAAAGAAGACTGTTCATTTAGTAGGAAGGGTCCGTCTAGTTGTTCTGCTATATTTAAGATACTTTTATTATTAGAGTTATCAAGAAAAACTTTATACATATTAGTTGCATCTCTTATTTCTTTAGGTACATCAAGACCAAAGCCTTCAAATCGCATCTCTTCACCTTCGGCTGTCATGAGATAATAAGAATTCTTGGAAGGAGTTCTAGATCTTTCTACAACAACTCCATTTGAAAAGGTAACTTTTACAGAAACATCTTTTTCTCCTTGTCTTATAAAATAGTCTCCTTTAGGTTCATTATATAATGCCCATTTTATAGCTCTAAGTATTGCTGTTTTTCCTGCATCAGAATTACCGAGGATAACATTTAATCCTCGGTCAAATTCAATTTCTGTATTATTATGAGACTGAAAATTATGAAGTTCAACATTTTTTATATATATCATTTATATTCAACTCCATTAATTTGAGCTTCTTCAACTCTCTTTAGAGCTTCTTTTTTTACGTCTTCAGATATTTTTTCACTTTTAGAAATTTTTAAAAGCAAATCAAAAATATCTAAACTCTTGTAGTTAGCTGAAGCATCAATACTTTCCTTAAATTCTGCCATCTTTATGCCCTTAAATTTGTGCCTTTCCATTTCAGATCTGTCTAAGACCACTTCTCCTGCTTTGGCACACTTTAAAAACCTATCTTCTATTTTTATTTCATTCCCTAATGTTATAATATTAACCTTTGGTTTTCTTTTTATTTCTATCTTAGAGTTAGAAATTCTCATTAAAGCTCCTGGATTTACAAAATATTTATTATCGAGCTCTACAGTTTTAAATCCAAAGTGATAATGTCCAGCTAAAGTTATATCCGCCTTGGTATCTCTAATATCATCTATAAGAGTATGAGGCACTTCTTTTAAAAAAGGTTTATCAATTAAAAAACCATGTGTCATATGAATTGCGTACTTACAAGACTCATCAACTTCGTTTACAATATAATTTTTTTTGTTTGATGCTTCATCCATAGAATAAATATACGGTGAACCGGTCAATTGCACTCTAATATCTTTTTCTAATATTATTTTCTTATAATTAACTAAATTCATTATACCAAGATTGCATAATAAACCTAACATAGTCCTATCTAAAGTATCAGGATTATGACCAAAAATGTCATGATTTCCGCTTATTATATATATAGGCACTCCAAAGTCCTGAAAAATTTTTGCAAAAACAGAAACAATACTAACTGAAACGTCTGGACGATCAAATAAATCGCCTCCATGTAAGACATAGTCAACTTTTTCTTCACGAATAATATTTGAAATTTCTTTTAATTTTTCTTTTAAGCTTTCATAATAATCATCTAGCCTATTTTTAGGACTAGTTCCTCTTATATGGGTGTCTGTTAAGTAAAGTAACTTCAAAAAATCACACCTTATAATTAGTCAACTTTAGGATTTTCTTCTATATTTTCCTCTACAGATTCGTCATCTTCTATTAAGTTATAGTAAACTCTTACCTTGTGTTCAATTTCTTTTAATAAGTCTTCATTATCTTCTAAATATTCTTTTGCATTTTCTCTACCTTGACCAAGTCTTTCTTCGCCATAAGAATACCAAGCACCAGCTTTTTTAACAATATCAGCTTCAGCTGCTACATCAAGAATATTTCCTACACTTGATATGCCTTTGCCATACATTATGTCGAATTCTGCTTGTCTAAAAGGTGGAGCTATTTTATTTTTAACGACTTTAACTCTTACTCTATTACCGATAATTTCGTCGCCTTTTTTTATATTTTCAGATTTTCTAATATCAAGCCTTACTGATGAATAAAATTTAAGCGCTCTACCACCTGTTGTTGTTTCTGGATTACCAAACATAATTCCAACTTTTTCTCTAAGTTGATTAATAAATACAACAGTACATTTTGATTTATTAATTGCACCTGTTAATTTTCTCAAAGCTTGTGACATTAATCTAGCTTGAAGACCTATTTGTGCAGCACCCATATCTCCATCTATTTCTGCTTTTGGTACAAGGGCAGCAACAGAGTCTATGATAATTAAATCTACTGCATTTGATCTTACTAAAGCTTCTGTTATTTCTAGAGCCTGTTCACCTGTATCAGGTTGTGAAATAATTAAGTTTTCAATATCAACACCTAAGTTTTTTGCATATCCAGCATCCAGTGCGTGCTCAGCATCAACAAAGGCTCCTGTTCCTCCAATTTTTTGTGCTTCAGCCAACATATGTAATGCTAAAGTTGTCTTACCTGAGGATTCAGGACCATAAATTTCTATAATTCTTCCTTTAGGTATACCACCAATACCAAGAGCAATATCAAGTGCCAGTGATCCTGTTGGAATAGAATCAATATCTAATTTCACGTCATCACCAAGAATCATAACAGAACCTTCACCATATTGTTTTTCAATTTTTGAAATAACATTGTGTAGAGCTTCTTGTTTTTCCTTACTTAAATTATTGTCTTTCATAATTACTCCTTATAATTTTTCCTAAGTAAATAAAGAATTTCTGACAAAACTCTATTTACAGTGCTTCTTCGTATTTTATTTCTATTTCCACTAAAGAAATAATGATTTAATTTATAATTATCCTCTCTAAAATATATGCAAGTAAAGACATTTCCAACTTCAGTTTCTGACGAGTTTGGTCCTGCTTCTCCAGTAGTAGATACCCCAATATCTGATTTGGATTTTTCTTTTATTCCTTTTGCCATTTCATATGCTGTATTTTCACTAATTGCACCAAAATCTCTTAATGTATTATTTGATACACCAAGATTTTTATTTTTTGAATCATTTGAATAAGTTACAAAGGATGTTTCTATTACTTTTGAAGCTCCACTTATATCTGTTATAGCGGAACTAAGCAAACCTCCAGTTATAGATTCAGCAAAAGAAATTTTTAAATTATTTTTATCAAGTATATTTACAATTTGTCTTGCTACATCTTCATTACTTTCAGAATAAATATGAGTGTTAAATTCCTTATAAAGAGAACTTACAGTGACATCGATTGAACTTTGAAGTTCCTCAATGTTAGAATTTTTTCCAATTATTTTAATTTCGGTATGAGTATCATGTGCAAAGGTATTTATGCTTATATCTTTATCTGAAAAAGGCATTTTTCTAATTCTATCTTCAATAACAGACTCTCCTAAACCAATAACATCAATAGATTTTACAATTATATTGTCATTAGTAAAAGATTTGTTGGCAAAATAATAATCTAACATTGGTTCCATTTCATTTGGTGGTCCAGGTAATAAAATTATCTTTTTATTATTAAATTCTATATATTCACCTAATGCTACTCCCCAGTGATTTTCTATTTTCTCAGACCCCTCTATTAACATAACTTGCTTTAAATTATTTGGAGTCATTTTTCTTCCAAATCTATTAAATCTATCTTCCAATTTTTCTTTCTCGTCTTCATCAAGATAAATTTTTCTATTTAAAAATTTTGCAACAGCATCTCTTGTTATATCATCATTAGTGGGACCAAGACCTCCACTTATAACTATTAAGTCAGAATTTTTTGATAAGTACTTTAGTTCATCGACTATTTCATCTAATTCATCATCAACCGATACTTGTCTTACAACATCTAAACCCATATCAGTTAGTTTTTCAGAAATATATTTTGAATTTGTATTAGTTATGGAACCAATTAATATTTCTGTCCCAACTGTTAAAATACTTGCTTTCATACTTCTCCTTAAATATTTTCTAGATCTAAAACTTTTTTATTCTTTATAAGATAATCCGCACCAGAAATAACAGTAAAGATAACTGCGAGATAAAATATTCCCATTCCAATTGGTCTAAGACTAGTTATCCCACTTAAAAGTAAAATATTTGATATTAATTGAGTCACAGTTTTGAATTTACCTAGTGGACTAGCCGCAATAGTAATATTCTCTGAAGCCGCAATTATTCTAAATCCTGTTATAGTAAATTCTCTAGCTATAATAATTATAACAGCCCATGCAGGCATTTCGCCAGTACTCACTAACATTATCATAGCTGAACAAACTAATATTTTATCTGCTAGTGGATCTGCAAATTTTCCAAAATTAGTAACTAAATTATCTCTTCTTGCAATATGTCCATCAAGAAAATCAGTAAAAGAGGCTATCGCAAAAATAGCTGTTGCAATAAATCTAGAATTACTAAAATCTAAATACATACAAAGTACAAATATAGGAACCATTATAGTTCTCATAAGAGTTAACTTATTTGGAGTGTTCATATCAATTCACCTACTAAATCATAGTCAAGACTATCTATTATTTTAACATTTACAAAATCACCGATATTTAAATTTTTATCGCTTGTAATATAGGTTACCCCATCAATTTCAGGAGCATCCATGTATGTTCTTCCAACATAATTATTTTCATCAATTTTCTCTTCTATTAAAACTTCTAAATTCTCATTTATCTTTTCTGAAAGAATTTCACTAGAGATCTCATTTTGAATAGACATTATTTGATTTTTTCTATTTTCTTTAATTTCATCTGGAATCTGATTATCTAGTAAAGATGCACTCGTTCCCTCTTCTTTTGAATATTCAAAAACACCAAGTTTATCAAACTTAATATCTTTAACAAAGTTAATTAATTCTTTAAAATCTTCTTCAGTTTCGCCTGGAAATCCAACAATGAAAGTGGTTCTTATTACAATACCATCTACAGATTCTCTAAGACTTTTTAATGTTTTTATTATATGGTCTTTACTTGTTTTTCTATTCATACTTTTTAAAACATTATCTGAAATATGCTGAAGAGGCATATCAACATATTTAATTAGCTTGTCATTATGTTTAAACTCTTCGATTAAATCATCTGTAAAATGATCGGGATAAAGATAAAGAACTCTTATCCATTTAAGTTTTTCAATTTTAGAAATTTCTTTTATTAAATTAGATAAAGAATACTTTGAGTATAGGTCAATTCCATAATCTGTGGTATTCTGAGCAATTAAAATGATTTCTCTTGCTCCCTTATCAACTAAATATTCAACTTCACTGTATATATCTTCAATTTTTCTAGATCTATTTTTTCCACGAAGAGAAGGTATTATGCAATAAGAACAATTATTATTACAACCTTCAGATATTTTTACATATTCAGTAGTATTAACTTTCTCTTTTCTTATCCCTTCTATATAAGCTGAGTTTAAATTATCTGTTTTTATAAACAAATCCCCTTCTAGACTTCGATCTAAAAGTTCATTTATATAATTTATATTTCCAGTTCCTATAATTCCATCAACTTCTGGTATTTCTTTTATAAGTTCTTCTGGATATCTCTGTGCCAAACATCCAGATAAAAGAACTTTTTTACATTTACCATTTTTTTTATATTCTACTGACTCTAATATAGTGTCAATTGATTCTTCCTTTGCAGCATCAATAAATCCACAAGTATTAACTATTAAAATATCTGCGTCACTTGGTCTTTCAACCATTTTATATTTATCTTTATTTAAAAGTGAGTACATCATAGAGGAGTCTACATCATTTTTAGAACATCCTAAAGTAACTATATGCACGTTATTCATCTTCATCACCTAAAATCATATCTAATTCTTCTCTTGTCTTTAAAAGTTTACGAGGTTTTGATCCTTCGTGAGGACCTATTATTCCCATTTCTTCCATTTGATCAACTATTCTTCCTGCTCTAGAATATCCGACTTTTAACTTTCTTTGTATATAAGATATTGACGCTTGCTCGTCATTTATTACAAGTTCAACAGCATCCTTAAAAAGTGGATCTTTTTCATTATCAATTTTAACTTTTTTATCTTCTATAGCTTGTTCAATTTTAGATTCATTATTATTTTTAATTTCATTATTATTTTTTACGAAATCAACAAGTCTTTCAACTTCTCCATCACTTATAAAAGCACCTTGAATTCTTTTAGGTTTTGGATACTTACTTGGATAGAAAAGCATATCTCCTTTACCGAGTAATTTTTCGGCTCCACCCATATCAAGTATTGTTCTAGAATCCACAGCAGAAGCTACTGAAAATGCTATACGAGAAGGAACATTAGCTTTAATAGTACCTGTAATAACATCAACTGAAGGCCTTTGTGTAGCAAGTATCAAATGCATCCCTGCAGCTCTTGCTTTTTGAGCTAGTCTTGCTATATATTCTTCAATTTCTTTTGAAGCAACCATCATAAGATCTGCTAATTCATCTACTATTATTAAGATTTTAGGAAGTTTTTCATTTTCTCTTCCTTCTGCTATCATTTTTTTATTGAAACCTTTTAAATCCCTTACATGATTTTCAGCAAAGGCCAAATATCTTTTTTCCATTTCATCAACAGCCCAATTAAGTGCAAAGGCAGCTTTTTTCGGATTAGTGACTACATCTATTAAAAGGTGTGGAATTCCGTTATAAACACTTAACTCAACGACCTTAGGATCTATTAGCATAAGTTTTACATCTTTAGGCGATGATTTATAAATAACACTAGTTATAATTGAGTTAATACATACAGACTTACCGGATCCAGTTGCTCCCGCGATTAAAAGATGGGGCATATCTTCCATACCTGATATTAAAATATTTCCTTCAACATCTTTACCTAATGTTAGAGGTATATCAGATTTTATATTTTTAAATTCCTTTGATTCAATTAATTCCTTTAATCCAACAGAATCTTTTTCTTTATTTGGAACTTCAATTCCTACTACAGTTTTTCCTGGTATAGGAGCTTCAATACGTAAATCAGAACTTGCAAGTGCCATGGCTATATTATCGCTAAGACTGACAATTCTTGATAATTTTATTCCTGGTGCTGGCTTCAATTCATAAGAAGTAATTACAGGTCCACGATTTATTGCCACAACTTTAGAATCAATGCCAAAGTTCTTCATAGTGTTTTCAATAATCTTCCCTTTTTCAACTACTTCATCCTTAGAAAAATTGCCTTTTGATGAAGCTCTTTCTAAAAGAGCTGTATCGGGATAAGTATATACAAATTCTTCTTCTTTCTTATGTTCAATATCGTCCTTTATCGTATCAACTATTTCCTCTTCAATATTTTCAGAATTCTTATTGATTTCATCTTCAGAAGTTGAGTTTTCTATATTATCATTGTCAAAATTATTTATTTCTATAAAATCTTTATCTTCGTAATCTGTTTCATCAGAATAATCTTTTATTACTAAATTTTCTGATAATTCATTGGATTCATTCGCTGTATTAAATTCAACTTGATTTTCAGATTTTTCTTTTTTCTTTGTTTCTTTTAAAGCTTTTTTCTTTTCTTTTTCTTCGAGCTTTAATTTCTTTTGATATTTTTTCTCTTCTAATGCTTTCTTTTTATCTTCGAAATGTTCTCCAATATCTTCAAAAGCCATAATAATTTGGTCCATATTTGGTCTTAACATTAAATAAATAGATGCAAAAATTATTATTGTTAAAACTAAATAAGTTCCCAAGGACCCCAAAAGCTTATATGAGAAAAATCCAAAAATTGCCCCAATAATTCCGCCACTTCTAGTTATATCCATATACTCTGTGGATTTTATTATTCTTTCTATAAGAGTCATGTCCATTTCCTTAAATCCATCTAAGAAAACTAGTATGCATAAAAAAATTACAAGTGAGTATGCTATATAGCGTTTCATATTTAACTTAGTTGCTTGAATATTAAATAGAATTCCCCAAAATATTAATAATAGAGGTATAACAAAATTTGCTGACCCTGATAAAACAGAAAACAGCTTATAAATTAGAGAACCTATTATGCCCATTCTTTGACTATATAGACATATGAAAAAAACTATACCTATAACTATTAAAAACAAACCCATGATTTCTTGTCCGCTTCCAATATTTGAAGAAGTATTTCTATTTCTAGACTTTTTATTATTTTTTTTATTTATTGGTTTTTTATTGTTTTTTGTATTCTTTTTCAAGAGTTAGCACCTCATTAATATTATAACAATTTGTGCTCTCAAAGACCAGTATGACCGAAGCCTCCATCACTTCTCTTTGTTTCACTAATTTCTTTTACTTCTACTACTTCTGGTAGTTCAATTTTCATAAAAACAACTTGAGCAATTCTATCTCCGTCCTCAATAACAACATCTTCTTTACTAAAATTAATTAAAATTACTTTTAATTCTCCCCTATAATCAGAATCAATTGTACCGATTCCATTTGGTAAACCTAGACCTTTTTTAAGGGCAAGTCCAGATCTAGCTCTAACTTGTGCCTCATAGCCTTTTTCAAATTCAAAATAAAGTCCTGTTGGAACTAAAACTCTGTCAAGTGGTTTTAAAACCATTTTGTCATCTAAGTTGGCTCTTAAGTCCATACCAGAAGAACCATCTGTTTGATAATTTGGCAAGGGGTGTTTACTTTTATTTATTACTTTTAATTCCATAATTTCTCCTTTAAAAAATCGCATTAAAATAAATCTTAATGCGATCAAAATCTTATTTATTGTTTTCTTCTTCTTTGTTGTTTTCTTTCTTTAAAAGAGCTTTTCTTGATAAAGAAATTTTTCCTGTATCTTTGGCAATATCTATTACCTTAACTTCGATTGAATCGCCAACTTTTAAAACATCTTCAACATTTTTTGTTCTTTCATGTGCTATTTCGGATATATGAAGCAATCCTTCAGTTCCCTTCTTTAATTCTACAAAGGCACCAAATTTAACTATTTTCTTAACTTTTCCAACATATATTTCTCCGACTTCAATTTCTTTCACAATATCTTCTATAATTGAAATTGCTTCCTTAGCTTTTGCATCACTATCTGATAGGATAGAAATCTTTCCATCATCATCAATATCAATTTTAACACCAGTTTGTTCAATAATTTTATTAATTATTTTACCACCAGCACCAATAACTTCACCGATTCTTTCTGGATCAATAGTTATCATATGAATTATTGGAGCATATTTAGAAAGTTCTTCTCTTGGTTTTTCTATCGTAGTAGCAATATGATCTAAAATTTCAAATCTTGCATCCTTTGCTCTGTCAAGAGCTGTTTCAAGAATTTCTTTTTTTATTCCCTCAACCTTTATATCCATTTGAATGGCTGTAATACCCTTTCTAGTACCAGCTACTTTAAAGTCCATGTCACCAAAATGATCTTCTAAACCTTGAATATCAGTTAAAATTTTTATTTTTCCTTCTTCTTCTATTAAACCCATTGCTATACCTGCAACTGGCGCTTTAATAGGTACACCTGCATCCATAAGTGCAAGAGTTGATCCACATATAGAAGCTTGAGAAGATGATCCATTAGAAGATAAAACTTCTGAAACTACTCTAATTGTGTAAGGGAAAGTTTCTTGATCTGGAATAACTGGCAAAAGTGCTCTTTCAGCAAGTGCTCCATGTCCAATTTCACGTCTACCTGGTGATCTTGATGGTTTAGTATCTCCAACACAAAAACCAGGGAAGTTATAATGATGAATATATCTCTTAGGCTTATCGTCACCAAGACCATCAATTACTTGTTCTTCAGATATAGCTCCAAGAGTTGCTATTGAAAGGACTTGAGTTTGTCCTCTTGTAAATAAACCTGAACCATGAGTTCTAGGTAAAACTCCAACTTCAGAAGAAAGTGGCCTTATTTCAGTAAGTTTTCTGTCATCAGGTCTTCTTTCCTCTTCAATTATTCCACGTCTTATTTCAGTTACTTCGATTTCATCTATAGCTGCTGAGATATCTTTAGCATGTTCTTCCATCAAGTCATCAAAGTGTTCTCTAATTTCTTCTTTAGCTTTTTCAGTTTTTTCTTCTCTTACAACTTTATCTTTTTGTCTTATAGCGTCTACAAGTAAATTTGTGCCAAATTCTTTTACTTGAGCAACAATTTCTTCATCAGCTTTAAATACTTCATATTCAGATTTTTCTTTTCCAATTTCTTCAGCAATATCACTTACGAAAGTACATATTTCTTTAATTACATCATGACCTTCTAGAATTGCACCAAGCATTTCAGCTTCACTAACTTCCTGAGCACCTGCTTCAACCATCATAATAGCAGTCTCAGTTCCTGCAAGAGATAAATTAATTTTAGAATTATTTCTCTCTTCTTCATTAGGATTTATTATATATTTACCGTCTATATAACCAACTTCAACTGAACCTGTAGGTCCATCAAAAGGAATATCAGAAATAGAAAGAGCAATAGAGGAACCTATCATGGCAACAATTTCTGGTGAATGATCTTGATCAACACTTAAAACAGTTGCTACTATGTGTACATCATTTCTATAACCGTCTGGGAAAAGAGGTCTAAGAGGTCTGTCGATTAATCTAGCTGTAAGAGTTGCTTTTTCACTAGGTCGTCCTTCTCTCTTAATGAATCCACCTGGAATCTTACCAACAGCATACATTTTTTCTTCATAATCAACGCTTAGAGGAAAAAAGTCGATTCCCTCTCTTGGCTTAGAAGATGCCGTAGCTGTAACAAGTACAACAGTATCTCCATATTGCACTAAACAAGCTCCATTTGCTTGTTCAGCAACTTTTCCAATTGTTACTTTTAACTGAGAACCTGCAAGATCCATAGTATAAGTTTTTTCCATTATTTCCTCCTTCTAATAAGAAAGAGCGGAA
>QWCE01004858.1_pt1 | contig 19925 bp, 7 predicted proteins | sample 1972531 | NCBI WGS metagenome assembly QWCE01 (sample SAMN09866716, study PRJNA288562) | Human gut metagenome isolate term4_stool, whole genome shotgun sequencing... | reverse complement strand
GTTTTCACATCCAAAGGCAATTTCGCTGGTCGTATCCACATTAAAAAATTGAGAACGTGGATTCTGAAAAACAGAACCCACTTTTTTTGATATATCAAATAACGACAGGCTACTCATATCTTTGCCATCGAGTATGACTCTACCTTCCAGCTTGCCATCGTAATAGTGCGGAATCAGGCCATTAAACAAACGAGTTAATGTAGTTTTTCCGCATCCTGATGTTCCGCAGAGCAACACGAAATCTCCATCATTAATAGACAGGTCTATATTTTTCAGCGTTCCATGTACTTCACGTTCTCCGTCGATACTTTCATTTGAAGGGTAGGAAAAAGAAACTTTTTTACATTCAATCATAATCCTACCTCCCTGCAATCATTGTTGCAATCGGAATAGCAAAAGCCACTACACACAATAACAAGAAAAGAATATCCTGCACATGAAAACCGATTTCGCAGATATTTGTTCTCTTAACCGATCCGCCCAATCCTCTCGTCAGGGCTGCAGCACTTAATTCTTCCCCAATCTTAACAGAACACATAATTACAGGAACAAGCCTATATTCCAACATTGCGCCTGCTTTGCCTCCGCCGAAGCGAATCCCTCGCATTTTCATAGCATCGCCTATCGCATTATATTCCTCAACAACTGTTGGGAAAAAGCGGAATATAACAGACATTGGAATAATAATTTGCTCCGGCAAATGCAGCTTCTTCATGGCAGCAACAAATTCACTGACGGTGGTTGTTTTGACTGTAATGTATCCCATCATAATTCCCGGAACAAACCTCATTAAAAAGCCACAAACTGCAACAACAAAAAAACTTGGCAGTCCTGACAAGTACGGGAGTGACAGTATTTGCAGTAGATAGCTGCCACCGTACAAGGCAAAATAGATACATGACCCCTTCCATGCCCCTTCGGTCAGCATCAATATCAGAGGAACTGCCGACAAAACAGGAGCGAACTGTCTGGAAGTTACACCAATGCCTCCACTTAAAACAAATACGGAAATTGTGATAAGCAAAGCGAGTTTCGTCCGGGGGTCTAACAGTATTCCTCTGCCGCTTTTCTGACTTGCTAATAACTCCTGACGCATTATGCAATACCTGCCCTTTTGAAGTGTTTCTTAAAAATCTTCTGTCCGATGATACCGCCAATCACGCCGCAGACAAAACCGGCAATCAAAAGAAGCGGAAGTGTATATGCACTGATATACCCCATAATCGCATCGGCATATTCCTGACTATAGCCGGTAATCAAATCTTGGTAATAGCTGTCCCTTGTTACAACAATAGGAATATAATTACCAATAATCCACATCGAGAAAACCCCATGAGAAATGATCCCTTTCTTTGCGCTCTTATAATCGCCGGACTTCAAGATTAGATCAGCCAGAACACCAAAAACAAAACCGGTAATAATACTCCAATATCCCATACCTGTGAGCAGCATCAAAATACCACAGATCAAACCGGTCAGAGACACCATTCCAAACTTTTGGATTTTAGAATAGTACAGCATCATAACAATGCCGGCAATAAGCGGCGCAATCGCAATCAGCAGTGGCAAAAAAATAGGGATAAAACCCAACATAGCAACGGCCATAAATACCACGAAATAAATTGCAGTAAAGATTCCAACGTTAATAAGGTCTTTTCCTTGTAGTTTCTTCATTATAACATCCTCCTTCTTTTGGTTAGCCAGTTCTAACCTTCTTCAACGTAATATAACAGATATGATAATTTTTTTCTACTCCAAAAAGGCATTTTAAATCCAAATAGATTTTTTTCTGATTCATTTGAATATTATTTTAGAAATAGAATTCTTTTGTTTAAAGTTTAACTATATTCTGTTTTATTTCTCCCGGAAGACTCTCTATAAATTTTTGAATACCTTCTATTTCAACCAACGCACAAACATACCCCGATAGGGAATTCCAGTTACACGCATATTCAAAAGACATAAGTTTTTTTTCTACATCATTTCCATTTACAAGTTCTATACCAAACCAAAATATAGTCTTTTCATTTTCTGTACTTTTGTTCCTATACATTTTTTCCAATTGCTCTGTATATCCAAAAGTATCCATACTATTCGAATGATATATTTTGCTTCCAATTTCAAAAAAACTAGCCATGGAAGACAGATCAGAAAATGTGTTAAAAAAACAACCTTCCTTGACTCCTGTTTCCTTGCACACTCTTCGAAAATCTTTACTAATAATAGGATACAGATACATTGTTCCTACTTTCTCATCTATACATATACTTTCCCCTATCCTCATTTTGCATGGAATAATTTCGTCTTTATAAAAAAAACTCATGCTTTTAGATTTATTATTAATCATACTTGATATTACATCTTGTGTAGCTCCATGCGAAAAATAACTATTTCCATAAAAGTATTCTTTGATAGATACCTCAGCTCCTTTATGTATTTCTGCCACATACTTAAATAGAGCTTCTGATAATCCTGGATATGTACCTGATGATAGTATAATTCTAGTTTTTTTATCCCCTATCATACTTTTATTATCAACAATATATTTCTCGACATCTCCTTCTCCAAATGGATCAATATAATCATTCCCTTGCTTAATACACTCTCGAACTATCCTTGTCCCAACTATAGATGCGGGAGATGTACAATTAATGACTACATCGCATTGCGAACAGAACATTTCAACTTGTTTCGGAATAAATACATCCATCTGTATAATTTCTATATTCTCTGTTGAAAATTCTTCTTTCAAACACTGAAGTTTATATTGATTACGTGCCCCTATAAGTAAAGCATACCCTTTCCCTTGTAACGCAGATAACACAGATGATCCTACCAAACCTGTTGCTCCAAGAATTCCTATATTCTTCTTCATCCTCTTATATTCCTCTCTATAATTATTTGTGCTAGCAATGTGGCATTTTCCTCACTATGAATGCATGTAACATGATTTCCCGGAACATTTATCACTTCAAATTCCCCAAGACATATATCGTTCCACATTTCTAAATTTTGGTTTTTATCTGCAAAAAAATATTTTTGTTCTTCACATGCTGATAAATAACAAATATCCCCACTATAAAAAGGTAATTCTACATTTGCACCTTTAAATCCATGCTGATAAATTTCAAATGTTGCTTCTAGCAGTTCAGCACTCACGTTAATGCAAGTTTTTTTCTCAATGGCTTTTGCGTAGGCTTCAAATCTTTTTTCTTTTGTACTATTAACAAATTCCCAAAGACCACTATTGTTTTTCATTTTGGTATCTTTCTCTATAATGTTAAAGAAAGTATTTTGAGGTATATTACCATTATTTCTTTTCCTCACTTCTGTAATAAATTCCATTACCTTAAAGTCATCGACATCTTCCAGAACCTCCGAAAGCATTAATTGATAGTTAGGCAAAAAGATCACTTCATCTATAAATTGATCCTCTACCTTCCCGGAAACAGGATAACTATCTATAACAAACAGATTATTTACTTCGATTCCTTTCTCCAGCAATTTTACAGCTACATTTAATGCAAGAATACCTCCAAGACAATATCCAATAAGATTAATATTTTTATAGTGAAGTTGCTCTATTTTCCGAACATACTCGTCTGTAATTCTATCAACTAATTCATGATATTGTATTGAATAATACCATTCTACATCTTCTACATTTATAAATAGAAAATCTCCCAAATCCTCTTTTCGTAATTCCTTTTCTACAAAGCGATAACAATTAGTTGTTCCTAATGCCGTATGGAAAAAAATATATACTGTATCCTTCGCAGTTTTCTCTATAATTCTAAAATCATCAGTTCGTACATTCTCAGATGTTAGAATGTTCTGCTTGCTCTTTACAAAGGTTGTTATTGCTTCCCCCGTAGGATTATTCAATATTTGGCGTAGAATCTCATCAAAAGTGACGGATGTTTTAGTTTGCTCTATAATTTCTTTTACTCTGCCCGCAATCTGTGCCATTAATAAGGAATCTGCCCCTAATTCAAATAGATTATCATCTGGATATAATGCATCAACCTTTAAGACACTGATTAAAATCGAATAAATTTCTTTGTCTATTAAATTTTCTAATTCCCATCTTTTATGTTGAATCTTATCATCCCTTTTATCAATAAAGAGTTTCCGAATTGCCTGTCTATCGACTTTACCATTTGAAGTACATGGTATTTCATCAATAAATTGCAAAAAAAACGGTATCATATACTGAGGTAAGTATCGCTTCAATGCTTCCCGTACACTCTTTTCATCTTTTTTTTCATCTTCTTTTGGAACAATTACCGCAACCAACTTTGGTTCATTATTCCAATCTACTGTTGTTACACAACAGTTTTTCCCCGAGCAGCAATCCATAATTGCATTTTCTATTTCCCCGGTATCAATTCTATGCCCCGAAATTTTTATTTGGGAATCTTTGCGTCCTAAAAACTCAATCTCTCCGTTCCTTAAATATCTGCCGAAATCCCCGGTTTTATATATTCGTTTATTATTTAACCAAAAAAAGCTACTTTGTGTTTTAGAAACATCTCCCAAATACTCTTTTGCTAACCCTTTTCCTGTTATATATAGTTCTCCTTGTACCATATCTGGGCATGGTTTCATATTTGCATCCAGCACTTCAAAACCTTGGTTACTTAAAGGAACACCGTACGGTATGCTACTATTATATGATTCACCCATTTTGCACTCGTGATAAATAGACCATATGCTAGCTTCCGTAGCCCCTCCTAGTGAATATATTCGAACGTCTTTTAAGAATCTGCAAATTTTTTCTGGCAACTTTACTGGTATCCAATCACCTGACAACAATATTTTGTTAATTGACAATTTTTCTCCTTTATAGAATCGTTCAAGATAGTCTACAAACATTTCCATAAAGGCGGGCACAGAATTCCAAACTGTGATATTCCACTTCTCTACCAACATAAGCCAATAAGACGGATCTTTATATCTAACTTTTTCTGGTATTACTATTGTTCCACCTGTAGCTAACATTCCAAAAATATCATAAACAGAAAGATCAAAATGTAATTGTGAGAGCGCCAGAATACTGTCTTTATCTTTTACCTGAAATCTTTCATTTATATCTATAATCGTATTTACAACAGCTTGCTGCTCGATAACTACCCCTTTAGGTTCACCTGTGGATCCAGACGTAAAAATCACATATGCCACATCATCAAAGTTGTCATTAACAATCTCATCATAACTCTTTTTTAAAATAACACTGTCTTTGTCAATCCATTTATATTTTTCTCTATATTTATGAGTTTCTTCTTTTTCTCCAATTAAGCATTTGATTTTTGCTATCTCCAGTATTTTATCTGCACGAATTTCTGGTTGGTCATTGTCTATCGGAACAAATGCTGCTCCAATCAACAAAGTTCCCAAAACACTCGCAATCTGAAAAAAACTCTTATTCAATTTGATTCCAACATAGTCACCTGCTTTACAACTGCATTTCTGCAATTCATCTGCTATTCCATATGCAGTCCACAATAGTTCTTCATATGTATGTTCTCCACATTCATCCACGACTGCTGTTTTTTTCGGCATTTCTAAAGCACTCTTCAGAAATAGGTTCTGCAGAGTATCCATCTTTATCTCTTTAAAAGTACTATTTACATTCTTTCTTTGATCCATTTGCTTTTCAGGTAATTCTACATTTGCTTGTTGATTCCAAAATTCAACGGATTCCGAAATTTTTTTCAAATATGTTAAAAAGGTACAAAATATATCTTGAATAACTCCTTCTTCAAAAATACCGTTTCGGATATCCCAATTAATAAATAAACCTTCTTCATTATCCATAACTTGACAATCTAAGAAAGCCTGCGGCGTCTGACTGATTCCATTATTATTAACTTTCCCAACCATCCCATCGTTTTTTATCAATCCAATAGAACTTGTAAAAATAATAGGAAATAAAAGCATCGGATTCTTTCTTCTCTTTCGCAAATCGCGAATCACTTCGATCCCAGAATATGAGCTATGATCCAAATCTTCAAAAATTTGTTTATTTACATTTTTTACAAAATCAGCAAATATTATTTTCTCACTTAAATCAATTTCTAAAACATCTACACTAGTAAAGTCTCCAATAGTATTGTAAATACCCGTATATTTGTTATTTCTTATGAGTGTAGTTAGATTTAATGAAAATTTTTTGTTTACACTCCAGCGTTCAATACACAAAGCAAATATAGAAAGCACAGTCGCTGTAGGCGTCACACTATTTTGACTTGAAAAAAACTTTATTTTTTCCCAGTCTTCAGCCGATAATTTCCTTGCCATACGAATAAATTTATTACTTTTTTCAGCATTCGATCGCATCGGGAGAACTGGCGCTTCAGGAATTATATCCAGTCTATTTTTCCAATACTCTTTATCTCTACGATATCGACTACTGTTTTTCATTCCCATCTCATTAAGTACATAATTTCGAAATGAAATAGCACACTTTTCATATGCAATGTAGTTTTTTCTTTGTCTTCAGTTACACCAATATCAAACATAGGCCACGTTTCAGTATTATAGTATTTATCAGACCATTTGCTGCGTATTTCTTCACATTTTGTAGATATATATATGGGATATTCTGCCACATCTCTTAATACTTCTTGAGTCCCATCTTCTAAAACAATAGCTCTCAACATATCATGCTTGTCAATTAACTGATTCCAAATCTTTTGTACTTTTACAGAATCCAAGGCCGGATAATCCAGTTCTAAATATAGATGACTTGCCACATCCCCATACTCGAAAGAATTTTTTCGCCCTAACAAATAAGCCATTTGAATATCCGTCAGTGGAAATTTATCGAAACGCTCCCTTTCTTCTTCAAAATAACTTATAATTTCCTTTTTGTTATAAATCAAAATATTTTTTATATCATCATCTAATTTCCCATCCTTTTTTAAATAACGTATTTTCCCACCTTCAGTCCAAATACCAATTCCTTGTTCCCGCATATTTTGAATCAATTTACTTACTTCCACTATATTTATCCTCCAACTGGCAACTTAATACAAATACCTTTTGATTATACACGCACAGTTCAGAATCAATAGTTGGCAAACTTTTTTCGACAGCAAATCCAACTTTCTGAAACAGTTCGTGCCATTGATATAATTTTAAAAAAGTTTCATTTTTTTCGGCTCTTGCATCATCTGGCTCTTGCATCATAAAAGCTTGGGATATTAACATTTGAACAGATTCACCAATTGCTTCTACGATAATTACCTTTCCATCTTTTTTTAAAACTTTTTTGATGTTTTTTAAAGTAACTTCTATATTTTTTGCGTTATTCAGCACACCTACTGCAATTACTATATCTACGCTATCCTCCTTTATTTTATCGCTAACAAAATCATTATTAATATCTATTTTTAAATATTCAATAAACCGAATTCCTGAGAATAACTCTTTAGCACGATTTACAAAAAAATCTGAAATATCAGAAAAAAAATATTCTTCTACACTAAGAAATTTTATTTTTTCGATAATAGGCTTGGCTGTTGAAGCCGTTCCTCCTCCTAATTCCAACAGTCTACATCCTTCACGCAGTTCACATTCACTTTTAACATAATCCGAAATCATTTGATTATAATAACTTGAAATTGGTGTCTTTGAATACAAATCATCCGCTACATACATCTGACCTTCCGGAAACAATAGTAATGTAGGATTTAATTCCCCTTTCATGATATAGTTAAGTTTTAAAGCATTATTCTTAAAATATTCATATGTGGATATAGTTCCTAAATTTGCATTTTCCCAAACGTTTTTACCATCCACCCAAATTTTTTCAAGTTCTGAATAATGCATTTTTTTCTCAAAATAATATTCTTTTTCTTCATTTCTTATATAGCTATTAGAATTAAGCACATGAAGCCAACGATGTATTATGGGAACAAAATCAGCTTTCACTCCTATTCGTTCTATCAGTTCATCACTCGTATATCCTTTATTTACTTCTTTGATATTCTGCTGCAAATAATAATACATTGTTTTTAGACACATATTATTAAATACTGCCATACCACCAAGCAAGGCACTGCTTTTTTCAAACAAAGAGGTACTTTCTCTCAAAAGTTTTTCTGACGGATAGTAACTATAAAAACTCCCCGAAACAATCTCAGGATATCCCAGTCCTTTCATTAAAAGTTGCCAAGCATGACTATTATTCAAAATCCTTTGTATATATTGAAGAGTTGGTTCTGTCGGTTCCACTACAGTTTTTTCTATATCCTTTGCAATTGCACAAGGCCATTCATCCTTAAAAATCATTTTTTGTTTCTTCTCGCTACTATATAATATAAATGAATTCTGTTCATCCATATTTAAAGGTGAATGGAATTCTAATCGCCCTGGTATAATATTTTCATCCGGGAAATGAATTCTAGGATTCCAAATAACAGGACCATCAGGATCAAACAATGTCAATTGTCCACCTGCAAATCCAACACTAATCCGAAACAGCATATGTAAAAATCCATCTATATTTTCTTTTTCGATTTCATTATGTGCTCTGAAACTTATTGGAATATCTCCAATCTTTACAGTTTCCGTCTGAAAGGGCACATGACCGCATATACTTCCCACATTCTCCCATGGGCGAAGTGTCTGAAGCACTTCGCCCAAAATACTAATTACTGGATAGGAAACCTGAGTCGCTAAATCAACATTAATATATGCTATTTTTTCTGTCTTACTAACTATATGGACATTACGTATAAAATTTTGAACTGCAGGTAGGTTCAAATACAAGTTACCAACCCCAAAATACACTTTTTGATTTTGCGCAATCTTATAGCATTCCCCCAATTCTTTATAATGAACTGGCTGCTCCAACAGAACATTTATTCCTTTTCTCAATAATTGTTTTGCTATATTAGCGCCTTCGCCTCCTAGTGCCCCTGTTTTCACAGCAACACAAGCAACATCTACCCTTTCTTCTACTTCATCTAATGAAGTATATAGAGGAATATTATAATATCTTGCGCATTCATAACTCCTATCACTTCCTTTGGCTAATAAACCTACTATCTTTATTCCTTTCATTCGCTTTAGCGCTTCAAGATAAAATTGTCCAAACCGACTACCATAAACAATAATATTCTTCATATAGTTTTTACGCCCTCCTATTATATTTCGCCATCATCCTCCATATAATTGTTTGAGTCCATCTCCTGCTGAATTCGTGCTGCAAATTCTGAAATAGTTGGTGCTTCAAAAAGCCAACTAATTTTAGGCTCTATACCTAACTCTTCCTTTAAAGCGTTTACAAGTCTGATAGCTTTTAAAGAGTCTCCTCCGTTTTGGAAAAAATTTGAATCCTTATCCAAAATATCTTTTTCAAGTATAGTTTGCCACACTGAAGCAACACTTTTTTCAAAATTTGTCATATTTATCTCTGCTTGTTTCTCATCTTTTTCATCAAAATCCGTTTGCTTTATAGAATTGAGTAATTTATTTCTATTTACTTTTCCATTGGCAGACAACGGAATTTTGACAACTTCATATATTCTCTTAGGAATCATATATTCTGGAACAATATTTTTTAGCCTCTCAATAATCTCTGCTTCACTTATAAAATTCACTTCTTCATGATTCCTTGCTATAAATATCGTTTCTCCAGTTCCACATTTCGCATTTTCGGCGGTTAATCTAAAACTCATAATGTTATCGAATCCAGCATTTTTCAACAACTCCTTCCACTTATCAACTGACAAAAGCGGCATACATGTACCCTTGCGAAGATCTTGTATCATTGAGAATCCTTTTTCTAATAACGCTACTGAATTTAGAATCAATCTATTAGGAATGGTATATTCCTTAAATAAAAGAATGCCACCAGATTTTAGCATTTCTTTGAAATTGGATAATGTCAATTCAATATCATAGCTTCTATGAAGTGTATTGTCTGCTACTATTATGTCCATTTTATGGCGAAGTTCTCCAATATAAAGATAAGGTTCCTTAAAATCATAAGTTATACTTTTCAGTCTGTTCACATCTCCAGCTATCTCTAATGCCTTATCTATATACTCGCTTGATTCATCCAAGTAATAGAATTCTCCACCATTTCCTAGCACATCCATATATCTTTTGGTATTACTTCTCATCCTACTCCCAATTTCCAAGACAGAAGAGTCAGTTCCCGTAATCTGTAAACTCATTTTATATAATGAAAACAACACATCTTTCATCGTTTTATCGAGTGGGCTAATTTCTTCCAAAACTACTGGTAATGCTTTAAATTCCCCCTTGCTTATTATTTCTACGTCAGCATATTTGTTGCGTAAAATGGTAATTGTTGCTGGTATATTCTCTTTCAATTCCTTATAAAGTTTTAATACCCTTTCCTTTTCTTGGCATTCTTGCATTTCCCTGTATAAATCATACTCAAATTCATCTCTTCGACAAATTATAACGCCTAAATTTGTCTTAACCATCATTCCTTCATCTATTAAAATATCTATCCATTTCTTTACAAGATTTTGGAATTCAAGATTAACGTTGAGAAGTTCTGCAAATTCTCTTGATGTATATTCGCAGTTTTCCTTTACACCCATTTCTATAAATGTTTGAAATATTATCATTGCGGATATTTTTTCTAAGGATTTTCCATAAGAATTTATAAATATCTCTTCCTCATTCTTTACAAATTCTTTTTTTAGTTCATTTATTCCATTTTCCCAAAATATATCCTCATCAATTTTGACATATTTCATTTTATCGAAACAAATAAAGGCTATTAAGTATTTTTTGTTTATTACCTCTACTATTGACTCTTTGATTTGGGGAATACTATTCAACGCATTTTCAAGTTCTCCTAATTCAATACGATGTCCACCTATTTTCACCTGATTATCCAATCTCCCAAGAAATTCAATATTACCATCATTCCAATACCGTCCCATATCTCCGGTACAATACAGCCGTTCTCCAGTTCTATCTAAGACAACAAATTTTTCCTTTGTTTTTTCTTTATCGTTTAAATATCCCTGTGCAATGCCATCTCCGGCAATATAAAGTGTTCCCGGTACCCAGTCAGGGCAATCTTCCATATTCTGATCCAGAACATAATACTTCTGGTTTGCAAGCGGTTTCCCATACGGAATACTCTTCCAATCTTCCGGCACAACCTCTGGAATCTCGAAATGATTAGACCAGATACTGCCTTCTGTTGCTCCTCCAAGAGCAACAATCTCAACATTCTGGAACAGATTACGGATTCTCCCCGGAAGTGAAACAGGAACCCAGTCACCACTCATCATTACTAACCGCAGCGATTGTGAAGTTACCTGCCTTTGATATTCCTCAAATTCTGCCAGCATTTCTACAAAAGCTGGCACGCTGTTCCATAGGGTAATATTCTCATGATTCAACCAGTGAATCCAATGCGCTGGATCTTTTCCATATTCCGGATCCGGAAGAACCAATTTCCCACCTGCGCCTAAAATGCCAAAAACATCATAAACAGACAGGTCAAAATGAAGATTGGAGATTCCAAACGCCGTATCCTGTTCTGTAATCTGATAACGGTCATTGATATCCAATATCGTATTGACTGCATTATGGTGGCTAATCATTACTCCCTTCGGCATCCCTGTCGTTCCAGACGTATAGATTACATAAGCAAGATCTTCTGGCTTATTTTCCTGCATTTTGATTTCAGTCTCATTTTTCAGACCGGACAAAGAAACGCAGTTCCATTTCCGCAGCCATTCCGCATCATGATCATCCGCTTGATTCTGCACAAGAATGATTCTTGTCCCGCTGTCACGGAGAATCTTTTCTACCCGTTCCTTTGGATTATGGATATCTATCGGAAGATATGCAGCTCCGGCAAATAGGATTCCATAAACAGCAACCACCTGCTCCCATCCCTTTTCCATAAATACAGCTACAGTCTCTTGTTTTTTTATTCCCATGCTCCGCAACTGCTCGGAAATATAAAACGCTTCTTCTTTTATTTCCCGATATGTCATCCGTCTGCTACCCGTTACCAGCGCCTCCTTATCCGGGAACCTGTCTACTGCCTCCAAAAATAATCTATCCAGCGTTTTCTCTTCAAATTCAACCGCCGTTTCATTCGCCTGACGCCGTTTTTCTGAAATTTTCGCTGTTACCAGACTTGCCGTTTTTTCCTGCATGATCTCCGGATGAACTGCCAACGTATGAAGCAGACCAGTATATGCCCGGAACATCTCATCCAACATTCCCGGATAAAACAATTCATCTACAGAATCCCAGAACAGGCATAAGCTGCCATCCATTTCAACCACCTGATGATCCAGCCACACCTGCGGTGTCTGTGAAATGTTATAATTCAGTTTTCCAAGCCATTTTCCCTCATTCCACTGCTCCACGCCAAGACCACTGGTAAACACTACCGGCATAATAGCGCCCCGCATATTTCCAGTCTTTTTCTTTAGTTCGCGCTCCAGTTCAACTGCACTATAAGCTGTATGCTCCAGATCTTCTGTAAGCTGCTTCTGAATTGCTTTTGTCCTTTCCGCAAAACTATTCCCTGCATTCTTTATCTCCAACAATGTCAGGGTTGTAAAGTCTCCAATCAGATCGTTCACTTCCGGATGCAATTGTTTCCGGTCAAACTGTGTCAAATTGAGCGTAAAATCCGTATTGCTGCTCCACAAGCGGAGGGTCTCCGCATAAGCGCTCATCAAAAGAACAGAAGGCGTTACCTCCAGTCTTCTCGCCGCGTCCTTTACAGACTGCCATTCTTTCTGTGACAGTTTTGCGCTCCGGCGGCAGAAACGCTGCTCTGTAATCTGGCTTTCGTTCTTTGCAAGTGGCAGATCCGGTGCGTTCGCAAAAGTTTCCACCCGTTCTTCCCAATATTTTTTATCTTTCTCATAAGCAGATGTAGACTTTATCTGCTCAAGCCCCAGAACGTAATCCCGGAAAGACAAAGTGATCGGCATTTCTGCGTTTCCATTCCGATATACTTCTGCCCATTCATTTAAGAGATGGAACATACTCCAGCCATCAAAGATTATATTGTCAAAGCTGATGTGGATCCTATGCTTCTGGTCCTCTATTTTTGTAATTCGCACATCAAACAGAGGCCATTCATCTGTCTGAATTACCTGATGAGACATCTCTGCCCGTTTTTCATCCAATGCCTTTTCTTTTTCTGTCACTTCCAATTGTCGGATATCCGTCACGTCAATATGATACTGGGGAGTATTCTCCAGTATGCGCTGCATACCATCCGGTTGGATAATAACACGCATCATCCCATGCCTCTGTATCAACAGATTCCATGCCGTCTCTGCGCACTCAGTATCAAGACCGTCTGCATCCAGTTCAAAATAACAGTGCGTTGCAACATTTCCCAATTCATACAATCCGCTTCTGCCAAGCCAGTAAGCATACTGCACATCGGTTAATGGGAACGGATGATATGCTTCCTCCAGATTCGGTTTGATCTGCAGTGTATCTTCTTCTTTCTGTTCGGACTGTTCAATAGCTTTTGCCAGAGATTTTACGGTCAGATTTTCAAAAATCGTACTGATCGTTATTTTGCAGCCGAAGGTTTTCTGTACTTCCGAGATCAACCTTGTGGCAATCAGCGAGTCTCCCCCAAGGCTAAAATAATTATCTTCAATTCCGATATTTTCATATCCAAATAATTGTTTCCAGATATCTAAAATCTTTTCTTCTGTTTCTGTCGTTGCCTTTGAAAATCGGATAACCGCAGTTTCTTCTTTAAAATCTTCCCGCAATTGCTTCCTGTTAATCTTCCCATTGGACAATGTTGGGAGCTGCTCCATGAAATGATAGTTCTGTGGAACCATATACTCCGGCAGTTTTTCTAACAGATATTCCCTTAGTGCTCCATTATGATAGGACAGGACAGACGCCTGCTGTCTGCTGCAGCATATACATCTTCCATATCTCTCTGTCACAGCACAGTCTTCGCCCATTCCTGCCTCTGATAAACATTCTCTCCACAGCAGGCAATCCGGGGTAACCAGCCCTGCTTCTCTTCTCTTGTCCCGAATATCCGCAAAACCATTTTCCAAAAAAGCCGCTGTAAGTTCCTGAAGGTATGTCCTTACCACAAGGTCAGTCATCAGCAATATTCCGTTTGGCTTCAGTAATTCCGCTACTTTCTTTACCGCATCCGCAGCATCAATATTTCTATGTAAAGCATTTACCGATATCACAACGTCATAACTATGCAAGGACATCTGCTGCTTATCCATGCCTTCTTCCAGATTCAGCATCTCAAACTCGACTCTCTCATATCTCGCAAGTTCTTTCTCTGCTTCCTGCAGAAAATATTTTGAAGAATCCGCATATGTATAAGCCACGCTTACATCTTCCAGTGCATTCAAAAACTGTCTTGTAATTGCAGTGTCCCTTGTACCAATTTCTATAATCTGGAGTGGCTCTTTTCTGCGTTCTTCTGCCAGAAGCCTTAATCCCTGCACCAGTCTTTCCACTGTTTCCTCGCAGCCCGGAATCCTCCGAAGCAGCATATTCGGAGCCAAAGCCGGCTCTTTCTGGTAGAATACGTCCAGCGGAACTTCATTCCCAGTAACCATATGCTTCAGATACGGCTTCAGTTTCTTAAAATACGTTTCCGCATCTCCAGCTTTTTCCGGTACAGCTACTTCCTTCCCGGTACGCGATAGTCTGCCGTCCTCTTCTCTCAGGATTCCTTCCTTCTTTAAAATTTCCAACCATCTTGCCACAGTATTCTTCTGTGTTTCCGTAATGCTCCCTTTTTCAAAAATTTCCTTCTGCGAAAGGACTTCCTTCTCTGATACAAAAACGCCTAACTCTATGAGTGTCTCCAGCATAAGCTGTACACATCTCTGGTCTGCATAGGCAAGGAAATTTTTGTATGCTGTCTTCCGTTCCTGCTGCATCTGCCAATTGCTGACATCATCCTTCAGTTCTTTCCAGCCCCTGCCAAAGATATCTGTGCCGTACAAATACGTTGTAACTTTAGAATCTTCCTGTATCGGCGCTCCGATATAAGCAGCCAGCGTTTTATTGCCATGACCATCACTAACTGTATCAACAACTGCATGAGCCACACCCGGAAACTCCTGAATCGCATGTTCAATTTCTCCCAATTCAATCCTGTGTCCGCGGATCTTTACCTGATGGTCTTTTCTTCCCAAAAATTCAATTGTCTCATCATCCCAGATTCTTCCGAGATCTCCGGTCCGATACCATCTTCCATACTGATCTGTGATAAATTTCTGCCCCGTAAGCGCAGAATCTCCCCTATATCCTTTTGCTACACCAAAACCGCCAATCCAGAGTTCGCCTTCTGCCCAGTAAGGGCAATCCCTTCCATACTCATCCACAACACGATATGCCTGATATCTGAGTGGCTTTCCATAAGGAATAGATTTCCAGTTTTTCGGCATCGGCAGGGTAACATTCTGATAATTGGACCAGATACTTGCCTCTGTAGCTCCTCCCATAGCGACAAACTGGCAATCCTCTGTCCATGCCGCAACCCTCTGCGGGAGATCCATCCCAATCCAATCTCCGGAAAGCATAACCGCCCTGATCGGCAGTTTCTGTTTCATGGATTCCGCCCGTATCAAAAGCATATCCAGAAGCACCGGCACTGAATTCCAAACGGTAATCTGATATTTCAACACTTGTTCCAGCCAGTAATCCGCATTCCTTCTCTCCTGCTCTGGAAGCAATACCAATGTTCCTCCTGCGCCTAAAATTCCAAAAACATCATATACCGACAGGTCAAAATCCATAGCTGATACAGCCAGCGCCCGATCTGCACTTGTCACATGGTACTTTTCATTAATATCCTGAACCGTATTCCATGCGCTTTCATGCGCAATCTCTACACCCTTCGGAACACCTGTAGAGCCTGACGTCATGATGATATAGGCGCTGTCCTTCGGCGACACCTCTGGCAGTCTCACATTTTCCTGTCCCTCTTCCATACCTTCCATCACAAGGATTTCCGTACCTTCCGGCCAGTCCAGTTTTTCGGATAATTCCCGATTCGTGACCACATAGCGGACTCCCGTCTTCTCATGGATTAACGCTCTCCGATCTTTAGGCTGGCTTAAGCTGACCGAAAGGTATGAATTTCCGGAAAGCAAAATTCCTAATGCCGCCTCGATCTGTTCTATCCCGCGCGGCAGGGTAAGTGCAACTGGGACTCCCTTAATATCCTTTTCTGAAATCCCTGCCGCCACTGCTGTCGCCCGTGCTTTTAATTCCCCATAGGAAACCGATCTTCCGCTTCCCGCATCAATAAGCGCAATATCTTCCGGGCAAACTTCCGCATGGTTCATAACAGCCCAATGCAGGCATTCCACACGCTCCGGCACTCCTGTACGCGCTGTATCTTCAATTTCTCTTTTTCTTTTTTCAGGAAGCACATCAAATCGCTGATTCCAGTCCTTCTTTCCCAATTCATGCAGAAGATTCTCAAAACACTCCAGCATATCCGGGATCATATTCTCCGGGAATAACTTATCCACGCTGTCCCATGTAAGCTGTACACCATTTTCATCTTCATAACTCTGGAAGTCATTCCACACCTGCGGCGTTTGGGAAATCATATAGGAAAACTGCCCCAGTTCTTTCCGGAACGTATCATTTACCAACGGCGTTCCCAGATTGCAGGCAAAAACAACCGGCGCCACTGCCGATGCGTCTCCATACATCTGTGCAAGGTCTCTCTGGACTTGCACGCCAGAATATGCCGTATACTTCATATCCTCATGGAGCTGCTTCTGGATCCTGTCTAGCAATTCTGCAAACGTCGGATTCCCTTCGCAGTCAATCTCCAGCAATAACAGTGTAGTGAAATCTGCTATCACGTCTTCCAATCCCTGCTGCTCTGTTTTCCGGTTAAACAATGGAATATTAATAAGGAAACGATGATTCCTGCTCCACCGTTCCAAAACCGTCGCATATGCAGTAAGAAGAACCATTGCCGGAGTTGTCTGGTATTCCTTTGCCCGTACTTGCAGATGAGCCCACTCTTCCTTGCCAATCCTTACAATCCTGCGGTTGAATACAGTCTTTGTCACTTCCTGCGGCCGTTTTGCCAGTGGCAGGCCTGGCCCTTTCGGCAAATGTTCCAAGCGTTTTTTCCAGTATCCTTCTGCATTGTTTCTCTCTTCCTTATCTTCCTCTTTTTGCCGTTCCAGATAAGAAGCAAAATTCCACCCTTTTGATTCTGCCGGAAGGCTTTCTCCGCGATAGGCAGCCGCCAAATCCCTCAATAAGATCTGCAAACTCTGTACATCGGCAACCAAAAGTGCCATATCCACGTGCATGCGTGCCCTATTTTCAGGAAAAAGCGTAAGCTCTATTCCTGCCACTTCGCCTTCCTCGATCTTTAGCTTCCGATGGGATAAACGTTCTCTGACAGATACTGCCATTACCTCTGCTTCCTCAGATGACATCCGTGAAAAATCATGAACCTTTATTTTTTCACAATACGGCTTATCCAGGATTTTCTGTGTCCCATCTTCCAAAAAGCAGGCACGCAGCATGGGATGATGATACTGCAGCACATTCCATGCTTTTTCCAGACGCTCCGGATCTATATTTCCCCCATCAAACTCTAAATACGCATGACAGTCTATTCCTCCAAGAGCCTGTTCTTCATCCCTGCCAACCCAATATGCATACTGTACGTCTGTTAAAGGAAACGGCTGTTTCATATCCTTTTCCGGCGTTATCTTAGATTCTTGCGCCCGTTTTTTGCCCGCTTTTTTCTTCATGCTGCGCTGGATCAGCGCCCACCAGCCTTCAAGGGTAGGATTTTCCATCAATGAACCGAATGAAACCTTAACCCCCTGTTTTCTCCACTGGTTTACCAGACGCATGATCGTCAGGGATGAAAGCCCAAGCTCCAGCAGATTTTCGGAATCCCCCAAATCTCTGGCTACCGGCAGCTTTTGTTTGATCTGTTCCTTTATCTCTATATATTCCATGATTCTGTCTCCTTCTATTTTTCCTGCGCCATCCGTTCTAATGCTTTCTTATCTATTTTTCCTACGCTGGTCAGCGGCCATGTCTCTACCCGTTCTATCTGATCCGGCATTTTATACGCCGCAATGCCTATTTCCCGTAGGAACCTGTGGATTTCCTGTAAATCGATCCCGGCTTCATCATCGGTCACAAGGAATGCACATATCCGGTTTCCAAGGGTTTCATCCGGAACGCCGACAACGGCTGCCTCTTTGATTTTCGAATGCCTGCAAAGGTAAGCTTCAATCTCTGAAGGCATGATCTTTTCTCCGGCGCGGTTAATCTGCTCTTTGATCCTCCCGCCCAAACGTAACCTTCCGTCTTTCGTCCACATAGCTTTATCGCCCGTCCGGTAAAATCCGTCCGGCGTAAAGCTCTTTTTATTCGCTTCCTCCGCCATATAATAACCATCAATCGTATACGGGCCTCTGGATAATAATTCCCCAAAAACTCCTTCCGGTACGGCCTTATCTTCTTCATCCACAATCTTCACTTCATCCGCAGGAGACACCGGAGTTCCCTGACATCTTGCGATCAGGGAACCTTCATCCTCCGGGCTAGTAAAGGACAGTAGCCCCTCCGCCGTACCAAATACCTGCATCAGTTTACACGGCCATTCTTCAATGATCTTATCCGCAAGGGAATCTTCCAGCATTGCGCCGCCCACCTGCAAAATCCGCAGGCTGGATATATCATAATTTTCATCCCATTCCAGCATTTCCATGCACACAGTAACCATAGCAGGAACCAATGCCGTTATCGTGACACCTTCCTCTGTAATTGCGTCAAGGATATCATCCGGGCTGGTCGCAGACGCAAGCACAACTTTTCCTCCCACGTCCAGCGTGCCTAAAAGCCCCGGGCAGCATAATGGGAAATTATGAGCTACCGGAAGAGACGCCAGATAAACGTCACTGCTATCCAAGCGGCATCTCTTCGCGGACATGCGGGCATTATACATATAATCCGTATGGGTGCGCGGAATCAGTTTCGGAACCCCTGTCGTCCCGCCGGACAGCAAAAGCACCGCCGTTTCTTTCTCCACCACAATATAAGCGGCCGGCTTTGCCAGTTCAATAATTCCTTCCAGTTCCGCCTCCCTGTGGGCCGGCAGCATCATGATTGGCACCGCCCCAATCTTGGAAAGCGCAAAAAACACGATCACAAAAGAAATCCTATTCGGAAGCTGCACAAGCACTTTGTCTCCCTTTAAAATCCCTTTACGCAGAAAAGCTGCCGCAAGACAATCTGCTTTTTGCTTTAATTCCATATAACTGATCTCGTCTTCGCTGTCCGTGACCGCAGTTCTTTCTCCATATTTTTCCGCCCACTTATCAAGCTGCTCTCCAAAGCCGCATCGTTCCCATCCTTCCAGATGCTCGTATTTGCTCATATCCTTCTTATAACTCATTTGATTTGTCTCCTTTCTTATGCGCCGCCACATACGCAGCATATCCCTCAATCTTTACCGGATACAAATGCCATCCCTGGCCTTTCCTGCCTTTTTCTGTAATTTCCCCGTTTCTGACAGAGAAGAAATCCATTCCTCTTCCCAATCCAATACCGATCGCTTTTACATACGCTTCTTTCGCCGCCCAATACTGGAAAAACAGTTCCGGTCCCTCATTTATTACATCTTCCGCTTCTTCTGCCGTATAGAAATTCCCGGCTATCTCCCTGTAATCCGGGCATCCTGCCATTTCCTGCACATCCACTCCGATATCCATTCCGACAGCGAATCCCTCCAGTATGAATTCCCCCGAATGCGAAATATTAAAATTGACTGTCTGCTTTCCTGCGATTTCTTTATGATAAGGCTTACCCAGTTCATTGACAGAAAAATCAATCGTTTCCATATCTAAGTATCTTTTTAAGAGGATCCGCACGACAACCTTCCCGGCTAT
>QWCE01002930.1_pt1 | contig 19957 bp, 28 predicted proteins | sample 1972531 | NCBI WGS metagenome assembly QWCE01 (sample SAMN09866716, study PRJNA288562) | Human gut metagenome isolate term4_stool, whole genome shotgun sequencing... | reverse complement strand
TTTCCCGCACCATTGAAATCCGCACGGTCTAACATTTTTAGTTGGACCGTGATTTTTTTGTCTTTATAAGTAATTTTATCTATAAAGTTTTTTAAAATCACTGATTGTTCTTGTGGTGTAAAGTCGTAGATCGAATTATTTTTATTTAAAAAATCTTTGATCTCATCGATTATACTTGTTGATTTGTAAGAAATAATATTACATTTTGAGATGCTAGATTTTAGTGTCTCTTTTTTTGTTTCCAATTCTTTTAATTTATCATTTACACTTGGAGAAGATATCCCACTTATTATTGCGTCTAAAATATTTTCTATTTGCTTTTCTACTGCTGCCAATTCTTTTTCTAAGCTTTTTTTGTGATCTGTTGTATCAGTTTCTTTATCCAAAAATTTAAGCATAGATTTTATAACTGCGTCTTTATTAGTTTGTGTAAAAATCACATCTTCAAAACAATCTAATACTTCTTTTTCAATTTTTTCTGCTCTTACTACTGGAGCGTGACATTTGTGTGTCCTTGATTTTTTATTGCACTTATAGTAATAATACCTGTTGCCTTGTCCGTTTTTTTGCATGTGTCCACTCATAGGAGATCCGCACTCACCACAAAAAAGTAAGCCTTTAAGCAAGTAAAATCTTCCATTTTTATTAGTCCTATTTAAATTTCTATTGTTTTTTAATTTTTCCTGTGCCTTTGCCCAAGTTTCTTTATCAATTATAGCTGGCACACCATTTTCAATTCTAATCATATTATCTTTATTCCTTTTCTTATGATAATTTCTTTTTCCTTTAAATCCGTCATAGTCCTCTTTTGAGTAAAAATAGATACCAATATACCTCTCATTGTTCAAAATCTCGTAGAAACTATTTCTGGTAAACTCACGACCTCTTTTAGTCTTATACCCTAAGCTGTTTAATTTTCTCATTATCTGAGAGTAGCTATAATTTTTTGTAAACATATCAAATATCAATTTTATAGCTTCTGCTTCGTGAGCATTTATAACATAATTTTTATCTTCATCGACGTCGTAACCAAGTGGGGGAGTACCGCCATTAAACTTACATTTTAGAGCATTTTCCCTCATACCTTTCTTAACTTCCCTCGATAAGTTCCTAGAATAATACTCACTCATACCTTCGAGTACGGACTCTAAGATTAAAGACTCTGGGGATCCATCTAAGTTTTCTAAGACTGACAGTAACTGGACATCAAGCAATTTTAATTTTCTTTTATAAATTGCACTGTCATACTTGCTCCTAGAAAATCTGTCTAGCTTGTGGACTATCACATAGTCAAATGCGCCTAACTCAGCATCTTTAATCATTTGCTGGAATTGAGGGCGGTTATCTGTAGTTCCAGAAATACCCTCATCTGCGTAAGTGCTTACTAATTCAATTTTATTTCTATCGCAATAATCTCTGATTGCTCTAAATTGAGCATCAATACTTTCTTCTCTTTGCATGTCCGTCGAGTATCTGCCATAAGCAACTGCTTTTTTCAATGTTTTATACCTCCTTATTTTGTGGTATAATACATATGATTTGTTGAGGTTGTATTATACCTTAGTAGGGGATGTGTTTATCGCGTCTCCTATTTTTTTATTTACTCATCTAAATTATCGTAAAAATAGTCACTTTCTTTATTAATTGTTTCAAAATTTAAAACTGTATATTTCATAGGCTTTTCCAAGTCATCAACACCTGCTATAATTTGATATTTAAATTCCTCCCCATCAATAACTATATATCCAGTGGCTACAAGCACATTTTCAAATGTTTTTCCATCAAAAGTTTTAGATGGACCATTAGCATGGATAGCTACAAAGTCTTTTGTCTTAATTTTAACTTTAGATGCACCAAACTTTTCTTTTACAAATTTTTCAGAGATTGTCATCATAAAAGCTCTATAATCATTTTCCTTAGTTTCTTCTTGTGCAGTTTTATTTGTGTTAGTGTTGGCTGCATCTTCTTTTTTGCCACAAGCTGGAAGGAACATTGTGCATGCTAAAAGTCCAGCAGTGATCTTTAAAGTTTTTAATTTCATTTTTATCTCCTTCAATATTTTGATTAGAGAGTGCTTGCGCATTGCACTCTCTAACTATAATTTTTGTTACTCATAATTACTTTACCTATTATTTCTATATTGTCATCTGAATTATAGACTATATCTGTAAATTGTAATTCTGTAGAATCTGGTCTGAAAACAATTTTATCCCCTAAGTTGTAGAATCTTTTAAGTGAGTACTCATACTCATGATTAAATACAACCAAGTCGCCATCTTGTAAATCATAAGGACTGATGCCTGTTAATACTCCTATTATAGAGCCATTTTCAATTACTTTGTTCATGGATTCGCCATTTACTCTCATTATTATTATGTTTTTGTTCTTTGCATATTTACCAAGCAATTCATCTGCTACAGGAATTTGAGGTAATTCTGTAATTCCTTCTATGGTTTCTGGTATTCCTGCTGCGACTGCATCTGGTATGTAGGGATACTCGCTATAGCCTAAAGTTTTTGGGACCTCATCGATGTCATTATTTATTAGGGTCAAAGGGTCAATAGAAAGTGCTTGGCATAATTTTTTGATTTTATCAATTCCCATATTTCTAACTTCGCCGTTTTCCCATCTAGATATTATTGACTTGCTAACTCCTACTAGATTTGCGACCTCTTGTTGAGATAAATTTAATTGTTCTCTTCTATCTTTCAACAATTTACCAACGTTCATTTTCTCGCCTCCTTTATTTACATTATAAACCGTTGGTTGATAATATGCAATAATAATTTTATTTTTATAAAATAAGTGTTGACAAAACTATACAAGTAATTTACAATAGCAATTAGTTGAGGATATGCAACAAAAAAGAAAGGAGGATATTATGAATGTAGTAAAATTTAAGCAAAAGCTTTTAGAAAAAAAATTGAGTCAAAAAGATTTTGCTGAAAGTCTTGGAATTACTTATCAAGGTTTGTGGAAGAAACTAGACTCTAACAACTGGACCTTGGAAGATATCAAGAAAACAAAAAGAATTTTACAATTATCAGATGATGACATACGAGTCATCTTTGAATTGTAATTTTTTTTGAACTAATAGTTGAGGATACTCGACAATATAGAAAATAAAAGGAAGGTGAATCAATGAAAGAAGTTAAATGTGATGGCTGTGGAAAAGTAATTAATGGATATTATCCAGATGCAGAAATTCAAGGATGTGATCTCTACAAGCACACTTTAATAGTGCCTGGAATGAAAAAAACAAAAATTAACTATACATTAGAAATTGATGCCCGTCAGGGAAATAAGCCAGTTAAATATATTTTTTGCTCTTTAGCATGTTTAGAAAAAAGTTTAAGCCACATTAAAGAACTAATTGATGGGTAAAATATCAACTATTTTCAAAGGTAATGGCAATAAGTATTCAATTCTAGGATTTTTTTCAAAGACTTTCCCGTTCCAATAGTTATTAGCAAACATTTCTACTGAAAACATACTTAAATTTGCGGCAATAATATCACGCCAGGCAGCATCGAATTTATAAAAATTTTCAGATTCAAAAACTAATATATTCGCTGATTGAAGCTTTAATTGTTTGTACCAAAAAGTGGCATCTTCTATAGAAGCTGAACAAAAAACACTTTGGAATCTGGAAGGCAAGTTTGGAAATGACTTTTGACGAAAAATTTCTAATATAACTTCAGAAGTATAAGAACTGTATTCAACAGAATTGGGGTTTATGTATGAGGAATATTTATAACCCATTTGACTAAGTCCTTCAGGGAAATGGTCTTGGCAATATTCCAAAAGTTCTGGATTTGAGTCTGTAGGTAACGACAAGTAATTCAACACATCATTTACTTTGAAATGAGTTTTTCTATTAACGTGATAAAAAAGCATTTAATCATCTCCTTATGGAGATTATAGCAAATAAAGAAAGGAGTAAAAATGAATGATTTAAAAATTTTTGAAAATAGAGAGTTTGGAAAAGTCCGAACAATAATAGATGAAAATAACGAACCTTGGTTTGTAGGAAAAGACGTTGCAGAAATATTAGAGTATTCAAGACCGACTAAAGCAATACAAGACCATATAGATTATGAGGATAGAGATGAAATCCCAATTCAGGACTCCATAGGAAGAAATCAGAAAACACCGATCATAAATGAATCTGGTCTATACTCCCTAATCTTTTCATCAAAAATGAAAAAGGCCAAAGAATTTAAAAGATGGGTTACATCAGAAGTGCTACCAACAATTAGAAAACACGGTGCATACATGACGGAAACTGTTATAGAAAGGACTCTTACGGATCCAGATTACTTGATACAGCTTGCAACGACTCTTAAAGAAGAGAAGCAAAGAAGAATCGCAGCCGAAGAAGAAAATGAAAGAAATAGACCTAAAGTTTTATTCTCTGACTCATGCGAAGTTGCTGAAAACTCAATCCTTATAGGCGAGTTTGCAAAGCGATTAAAACAAAATGGTCTACCAAACATGGGTCAAAACAGGTTATTTGCTCTACTAAGAGACCAAGGTTACCTCTGCAAAGGCGGAGAAAGACGAAATCAACCAACACAAAGGTCTATGGAGCAAGGCTTATTTGAAACCAAGGTAAGAGTTATCAACAATCCAGATGGAAGCACGAGAACAACTACAACAACAAAAATGACTGGTAAAGGACAAATTTACTTTACTAACAAGTTTTTAGGAGGATCTTATGGACAATAATTTTGACGTTGCCATCGAATATAGCGACACACAAGCTGACTGGGACGAATTTATAAGCCTTATGGTAGGCAAGTTTAAACAATGGCAAAAGGAAAGAGAGGATAGCGATGATTAAAGTTAGTAAATATAACGTCTTATTAACAATCAGGAGAGTTACAGGCTTGCTGATCCTTGCGAAAGCCTTATACTTTATAAGTTTGATTTCCATTAAATTTATATTTTGGTTTTTGTACGCAGGTGTGGAAGTTATTGACAGCTTTTTCAAGTTTTTGATGTCATGAAAATTTATATGGCAGTTACAGCTGATAAGTATGAGTTTCCACTTTATATAGCAGATACTGCTACGAAGTTAGCAAAAATCATGGGGATCTCACGACAAGTTATTTATGATGGGATTTCTAAAAAACATAATGGAAGATACAAAGGCATAAAGTTTGTCAAAGTAGAAATAGTTGAGGAGGAAGAATGATATCTAGAGAATTAGAATCAAGGTTTGGCTACTACGATGTAGCAGGTCCAAGAAAAGCAAGTATAACATTTTATCAAAGAATTATCGAAGATTTATTGTATGAAGATGTACAAGAAATTTTTTATCACGAAAAAGAAGAATTTTTTGAAGTTAATTTTAATAACCAATATTTATCTAAACTACTAATTAATGTTAGGTGGGATAGCATATCGGCTTGTACAAGGGGTGTTATTTCACAGACTATAAGGTATTTAGAAAAATTAAGAATGACTGAGGTGAAAGAATGAACGCATCAATAACCTACAAACCTTACAATGACGATGCTTTAAAAACAATAAAAGTTAAGAATTTGCAAAGTTACAATCAAATAAGACCCGAAGAAACAGCACCTTATTTTATATTAAAAGCAGATGACAGAGTAATAGTGGTTGATGGAGAGTTGGTATCAGTCGACAAGTTATATGGAGATTGGAACGATGAGGTGACAGATTGAAAGAACTAACAGTTATATATGAAAAAGGAATTAAAGATAAGGGTAGAGACTCCTATCTCAAAGCTATTAAAAAGCAAATACCAGGTGTGAATGTGATTGATGTTGAGAATATTCCCAACATACAAATGAGTAAAATACTTGTATTAAAGCCAATGAATGACATTGACTATGAAAACATTAAAACATTTTTGAGTTATAACAAAGCTTGCGATATTGAGGGAATAGGAAGTGGGAAATTAACAATAACAGCTGAAGCCATCATGAGAGTTATAGGAGATGTCAAGGGAAGAACAGTTGTAATAATTAATCAATCCAATGTGTTAGGAATTCCACTAGCTAAAGAACTTATAGACCAGGGAGCAAGTGTTATAAGTCTTAACTCATCATACCCTTGTATAGACAACTTGCTGACTATGACTGATGTTGATGTCTTAGTTTCTGCAAGTGGCAAGTATGAGTTTAAACTCGACAGGATTCTGACTAGGATGATTGATGTTAAGGTGGACCTTTCAGATGATTTAGAAGATCCTATAAAAATTACAAGAGTTCCAACTGTGGAAGTCCTAAAGGATAGGTTGAAGCCATGAGTGAGATATTAAAGACAATATTTATTATTGGTGGATATTACTTTTTATACAAATTTTTAGAAAAGAAGTTATGAGGTGGAAAATGAAAAAATCAGTAGTTGAGAGTTTTTTAGGGGAAAAAGTAAAGGTTAAATGTGACGACAATGATGAGTATATAGGGATATTAGAAAAAGGTACTTGTTATGAAGAGGGATATTACCACTGTAAACAAGAAATTAATGGACGTGACAATCACTGGTTTAGAAGTAGTCACATTAAGTCCATTTCACATTGTTCAGTTATTGAGGTGGAAGAATGAGAAATAATCCAGATTACTACAGGATAAATGGTCAAGATACTATAAGTACGATTATAGCAATAGTCGATAATAATCACTTGGAAACTGAAGAAAGCATATATCTTTTCAACACTCTTAAATACCTTGTTAGATTTAACAATAAGGGTGGTTATCATGACCTTTTAAAAGCCAAAGACTACTTGGAAAGATTAATAGATGTATATGACAAAGGAGGAGAAGAATGAAAGTAGTAGATTTAATAATAAAATTAGTAGACACAGCGGAAGACGAAGATACAAAGGTTAAGTTTATAACGAAAACCAACAATAGGGAAGAAAAAAATTTTATAATTAAAAATCTTGATCTTAAAGACAATGAAATCACGGTTGAATTAGGAGAAGAATAATGAAGACATTAGAAGAATTAAATCAATATATAGAGAGATGGGCTCACGAAAGAAAGCTTGATAAAGAAGCCACTAAGGAAGCCCAATCTGTAAAAACTGCTGAAGAATTTGCTGAACTTATCATAGGGATCTCGAAGAATAAGGAAGATTTGATAAAAGATAGCATAGGTGATGTTTATGTAACTATACTTGTTGGGAACTTAGTCCAAAACAAGGTGGACCTACTGGAAATTTACAAAAAAAAAGTGGAGAAAGACTTCAAGATTGTTAGAGACACTTTTCAAAAATTTGATAAAAGAAACATGGTTAAAGCAATTGCATCTTGCATGAGGGAAATTATGAATATAGGTTACACAGAAAATTCTATTGGTATGGTCCTTATGAATTTGGGAGCAATCGCTGACTTATATTCATTAACCTTAAATGAATGCGTTGAAGCTGCTTATAAAGAAATTGCCAACAGAAAAGGAAGAATTATAAACGGACAGTTTGTCAAGCAAGAGGATTTACCATGTTAAGAGCAAATAAAAAAGTCCTGCTACCGTGGAAAGTTACAGGACAAAAACAAAATGTTTATTTGATTAATTATATCACGCTAATTATGAAAGTAAAAGGTGATGACTTACTGTTTATATTTCAAGGTTTAAATTATAAATTTTCAGCTACTGTAAATGAAATATTTTATGGTTTTGTTGAAATTGAGGAGATAGGAAAATGAAATTAAAACAACTATATCAAGAATTTGTCAAATTATATATGAGTAAAGATGGACAAATTATAAAAGCTGATTTTAAAGAAGAAAATGAGAAATTTGAATGGTTTACTGATGGGTTTTCTATATGGGCTCTACCGAAAGATCATCCTTTTAACTTAGAAAGTCGCGACCTAACTTTTTATAAAAACGCCAGAGAGATTGGCAAAGACGTTATAAAAGTTTCAAGGTTGCCTAATTTAGAAGATAAAAATCTTATAAAACTAGAAACAAATGATGAAAATGTCTACATGTTTTTAGATGAAAGAAAGCTTAAATGGTATGACAAGGGTTTTGGACTAAAGATTTATAGCTATAGGAATGATGTTTATAAAAATATCTGTCAGGTTTATGAAGCTGATGAGCTTAGGGGTCTTATTTTAGGAGTGAGGGTTAATGAAGAAGGATAATGTTAGTCCAGCTGTGATATTAAATGACGAGATTAATTCTAGTTTAGAATTTGCACTTAAAAGTGTCATAAATGATTGGTATTTTCTGGAAGATATGCAAGAGATAATTTCCAATGAACAAGATAATGAGAACTATAAGAGACAAAAATGTTTTGAATATTTTTATAAAAATTTAAAAGATTATTTATTTGTTGATAATTCTTTTCTCATGGATCTTATGAAAGAAAGTGCTGGTGAGAATTATTGACTACAAGATTATAGGAAGTGGAAGTAAGGGTAACGCAGTTATTATTGATGATATGCTCTTTGACTGTGGTCTTAGTTACAACAAGTTAAAAGATGATTTATATGACATCAAATATCTTTTTGTTACTCACAGGCACAGTGATCATTTAAATGTTAAGACTTACCAAAAAATTCTTAAAGATTTTCCAAGGATAAAGACCATAGCTAATTACGATGTAGCAAGGTTAGTTCATCTTGATGAGATGGTTGGCGATATGACCAAGATTGAATTAAAAGATAGAATCATTGAGTCTTTTCCATGTATCCATGATGTACCTTGTCATGGGTTTGTGGTAACAAAAGATGATAAAAAACTTATTTATGCTACTGATACTCAATCCCTGGAGCATGCACCAAAAGTCAAGTATGATTATTTCTTTATTGAGTCCAATTACGATGAAAAGAAGATTGAACTTATAAGAAACAAGTCCAAAAAGCTTTATGGTTATGATGCTTGGCAAGGTGCTATGAGACATTTGAGCAGTCAAAAGAGTAGAGTTTTCTACTTCATGAATAGGAAAGATAGAGAAAGTTTATATATTGAACTTCACAAGAGTTCTAGATTTTATTGAGGTAAAAAAATGAATGAATTAAAAGAATTAGATAATTTAAAAATTGATTTACAAGTTGGATCCATAGATTTCCCAGAGTATGACAACTTACTGGCACAAGCGACAGAAATTGCAGAATACTTAAAGACTTTGGAAGTTAACGAAGATAACATTAAAGAAAATAAAAAGATACTAGCACAAGCAAATAAAGCAATTAAGGAGTTAAACGATAGAAGAATTAAAATCAAGATGGCAATTTTAGAGCCATACGATGACTTTGCTAAAAAAGTTAAAAATATAGAAAGAATTGTAAAAGAAGCTGATGAACTTGTAAGAAGTCAGGTAAGAGACCTTGAAGAAAAAGAAAGAGAAGAAAAGAAAGTACAGATCCAAGAAATTTGGGATAAAAGAATAGGTGCTTATGAGTATGCAAAAGTAATGACTTTTGGGGACTTCTTGGAAAGCAAGCACCTTAATAAGACTACTACTTTAAAAAAGGTAGAAGATGAGATGGTTGAAACTCTTGAAAAATGGGAGAAAGACTTAAAACTTTTGTCAGGAATGGAAGATGCGAAGGATCTTATCTGTGCTTATAGTTTTACACAAGATGTTACTGAAGCTATGAACCGTGTAGCGATTGACAAAGAAGAAATTAAGAGACGAGAAGAAATATTAAAAAATGAAGATTTAGAAGTTAAGAAAATTTATATTTTTAAGATAAAAGATGAAAAAGATGCAAAATTAGCTGAAATGCTTTTAAAAGAAAATAATATTGAATTTGATATGGAGGAAATGTAATGTTAAGAGAAAATTTAGAATTAGTAGAAGTTGTTTATGAAAATGATAAGAAAAAAGCAGTTTTAAGATTTTTGGACATGGAAGCTGGAGAAATTTTAGAAGTTAATTTCAACAAGCAAGATTATAAAGATGGTAATTTTATCGATAGCGAAGAAAAAGCTGAAAAGGTTGATAAGTGGTGTGAAGAATATTTTGAAACTGACTTTGATAATTTATCAACTAGAGTTGGAGACAAATTCGATGTTTGGACTTATGAAAAATTTAACTCAATGTGGGAAGCAGAAGTAATTGCAAAGTTTGACAAAGAGGATCAAGGTAAGATTTTTGAAACTACTATTGAATCAATTACTGATGACGGTCAAAAGATTTCAATTAAGTACAAGTATAAAGATGAGTTACATGAAACTAAAATGCAATACAGTGATTATGTAGAAAGCATCAAAAAATGGTTCAAAAATCCTCAAAAACAAAGAAAGCAATATAAAAAGTTTGAAGAAAAGTTCGGTGTACCAATAGAAAAGGCTGAAGAAATTGTTGGTAAAAAGATTATGGTAGAAATTAAGGTAGCATTTAAAAAATATGCTTATGGTGATATTAAAACTCCTGAATGGGCTTAAGGTGTTATTATGAAAGACTTGTATTTTTATGACGTGGAAGTCTTTAAGTACAATTCTCTAGTGGTTTTTAAAAATATAGATGGAAAGACAGTTAAGATATACTCTTCCTCCCTTGATGGGTTGGGAGAGTATATTGATAAAGGTCTGATTAATTCTGTAGGTTTTGATGGGCTAGAGGATTTTATAAGAGATAAAACTTTAGTTGGATATAACAATTATAATTATGACGATTACATTATTCAGGCAATGATTGACAAAGCTTTAGATGCTAAAGGATTGGCTCTTAGACAAAAAGTTATTAAGTCATGGAATGATAGCATAATCAATAAGAGGTCTACTATAAACATGAAAAAAGTGGAATGTTGCAAGACTATTGACTGTATGCAGCAGATTGATGTTTCAAGACCTGGACTTAAAAAAATTGAAGGTAATATGGGAATGAGCATAGTTGAATCTGATGTGGATTTTAATATTGATAGACCTCTTACTCCAGAAGAAAACCTTGAGACTGTGAAGTACTGTGAATATGATGTTAAAGCTACAATTGAAGTTTTTAAGATGAGACATGAATATTTTTCCAGTAAAGATGCACTGGTTAACATGATTGGGGATAAGAACTTACAAGAAAAAGCTTATAAATGGAATACTACCTCAATTGTTGGTCAACTTCTAAGATCTAAGGATAAATTGAGGCAGGGTTTGCATGTTAAAGATGAGTTTGTGGACTATGTGGACCAAGAAGTCAAAGACATGTGGAGTGAGTTATCACATTCAATAGATTTTAAATTCAAAAAGAGAAAGGTTGTTGTTGAGGAATTTGACAATATTATAGAGTTTGGTTGGGGTGGACTTCACGGTGCACCTAAGGGATTTATTAAGGCTGATAATGTAAGGCTTATGGATGTTAACTCAATGTATCCAAATATCTTGATAAATCTTAATGGACTTAGAGATAAGACTTTAGAATATCGAAGGATTTTAAAGTATAGGCTTGAACTTAAACATGCAGGAAAAAAGAAAGAACAAGCACCTTACAAGTTGATTTTAAATTCAACTTATGGACTTTTGAATAACAAGTATTCACAACTTAATAATCCTCATTTGGCTTATAGTATTTGTGTTAATGGTCAGATTGCAGTGTATGAATTGGCAAAGAGGTTAGCTAATGTTGGAGCTAAGGTTATTAATATTAATACTGATGGTGTGGCTTATACGATTAGTGGAGATATGGACCAAAAAGTTAAAGATCAATGGGAGAAAGAATTTAATTTGAAACTTGATGTTGACTATTTTAAACACTGGATCCAAAAAGATGTAAATAATTATATTGCAGTCACTGATAAGAACCAGATTAAGGTCAAAGGTGGAGATGTTAATAAGTATCATGATAATAGGTTCTTTGCTAACAATGACATTAGGATAACTCACATTGCCCTTGTTGATTATCTTGTTTATGGTAAGAGGATTGATGAGACTTTGACAGAGAACATTGATAATCCACTTTTATTCCAATATATCCTACAAGCTGGTGGGACATATAAAGGAGTAGTGAGGGCAGATGAGCCTGATAATCTCCTATCCACTAAAATCAATCGCATCTTCGCATGCAAGGATGATGGTATTGAAATATTAAAGAAAAGACAAGATGACGGACTTGTTAAGTTTGCTGACACTCCTAAGAGTATGTATTTGTACAATGATGACTTAAAAGATTTTTATAATTTTAAAAATGTTGTAGATCTACAGTGGTACTACGATTTGATACAAAAAAATTTAAAGAGATGGGAATAAAAGACACAATCTCACAGGGGGTGAGAGTTTGTATGTAGAATTTGAAAAAGGCAAGAAGTATTCTAATGAACTGGCTGATGTATCTGATTTTCATGATAAATTTGATGATGCAGGTTGGGTCTTAGAAGATGGTGACTATGTTATTGATGTGGACCATCTTCCAAAGGATATTATTAAAAAATTAATTGTTACTTTTGATATAAAGACTCAAACAGTTTGGACTGATAGAGGGGTTCACTTTTATTTTAAGAAACCTGATAATTTTAAAAGAGGGGCTAATAGAGTTAGTCCCTTAGGTTTTGAGTATGAGATAAAACACAGTGGGAACACAAAGGCAGTTACTATAAAAAGGAACGGTAAACTAAGAGAAATTGACAACGAGGGCATAAGAGAAGATGCTCCTTTTATTTTTAACAGTAATAAGAAATATGATGTCTTATATGGTATGTCAGAAGGTGAAGGGAGGAATAATTCTCTTTTTAAGTTGAGGAATCAGATAGCCGACACCAAGGACTGGAGAAAGATTATTACTTTTGTCAATGAGAATATCTTTGCTGAACCTTTATCACCAGATGAACTTGAAACTATAACAAGAGAAATGGTGGTTACTGCTGAAAAGGATAATGAATATGAGATTGCCACTTGGTTATTAAATGATTTAAATTTTATTCAGTATGGACAGAGGTATTATTTTAAATATGCTGATGATTATGCTTTTGAGGAGTCACTGTTACAAAAAAAGGTCTTTGAAAGAGTTGGTAGACAGAAGACTAGATATGTTGACGAAGTTATCAAACAGATGAAGTACAGATGTAAGAAGATAGATCAAGGGGAAATATTTGATATCAGGTTTAGAAATGGATTTTTAAGAGATGGTAAATTCTCTGAATTGATACTTGATGAGTTTACACCTTATCAGATTGATATTGACTATGATGAGAACGCTGAAGCGGTTGAAGATGTTGACAATTATATTTGCCATCTTACTGGTGGGGATGAGGATTATAGGAAGTTACTATTAGAGATACTGGGTCATACGCTTATTGTAGATCCGGAGTTTAAAAGACTGCTTGCTAAGTTTTTTATATTCGTTGGTGATGGTGGCAACGGTAAGGGAACTTTGTTACAGATTATCAAGACTATTTTAAATCCAAAGAATGTTAGTGGCATGTCTATTACTGAACTTACTGACGAAAGGTATTTACCCAACTTTAAAGGTAAGCTTGCGAACCTTGGTGATGATATTCAAGACCAAGCTATTAATGACAAGGACATGAAGGCTTTGAAGAATTTATCTACTTGTGATTTTATTTCTACAAGGGAGTTATATAAGAACGCTGAAGATATGTTTTTCACTGGATCTTTGATATTTACGAGTAATCATATCTTGAAGTCTTGGGAAAAAGGCGAATCATATAAGAGAAGAGTTTTATGGTTGCCTATGTATACAAAGGTTAAGAAGAAGGATCCAAAGTTTATCACGAAGTTGACTAATGAGAAGGCTTTGAGATATTGGGTTAGACTTATGATTGAGGGATATAAACGCTTATATTCTCAAGGGAAGTTTACTGAATCTGAAAAAGTGAACGACTTTAATGAAAAATATCACAGAGAGAATAATCCTGCACTTGATTATATTGACGGTATGACAAAAGAGGACTTTGAAGGTAAACCTATTAAAGATGTTTATGATGACTATGAACAGTGGTGTGAGGATAATGCAGTTAATTTTAATAGGAATATGATTGGGGATACATTGCAGGATATATTTGGTTTGACAAAGAAACAAAAGAAAATCAATGGAAAAAACGCAAGGTGTTTTGTAAGTCAAGAATAATTTGTTACTTTTTCCCTTGTTTTGTTACTATTTGTTACCTATTTGTTACCTGGCAAAAACTCTGTATCCCAGTATCTATCTTATTTTATATCTTTAAATTTTAAAAGGTAACAAAGGTAACAAGAAAATCATTAAACTTTTTTGTAAATTACTCACTCACACGAACGAGTAATATAATATAAAAAACTTTTGGAGATTGTTTTGTTACCTCGAAAATAATTGCTTGTAAGTATTGAAATATAGAGATTTGTTGAGGTAACAAGGTAACATTTGTAATTTGTTACATTTGATTACAGGAGATGCGAATGACAAAAAAAGAACTGAAAGAGATTATATATTTAGATAATTTGATTAACTCCAAGCTTAGACAACTGGATGAGTTAAAGAGCAGCAGGTATAGTGTTGGTGGATTGAATATTGGAGATGGAATACACTCCTCAGGATCCAAAGCTGGAGGAAGGCAGGAACAATTAATAATTAAAATTGTAAGTCTTGAAGAAGAAATCACTAGAGATATTGATTTACTCATTGATAAGAAGATGAGAGCAAGAGAAGCTATAGAGAAGTTAGACGGTGTTTATAAATTAGTGTTGAGTATGAGATATCTGGAGCGTATGACATGGGAAAGAATCGCGATGGAACTTAATTATTCTTTGAGGGCTGTATATAAGATACATGGACAAGCTTTGCTCAAATTATAAAAGAGTGCAGTAAAGTGCAGTTAAATTTATGATAATATATAAAGTGGAGATAGAAAGATAAGTAATCACCTCCTTTTCATATATAAATTACAAGAACGATTACCATTTACTATATTTCACACTTATCTTTCTACGATAGGTTAGCGTGTGTTACTCTAAGGAGCCACATTGCAGGGTAACTACATACACTGATTAGGCTAGGGGTGGGAAGCTAGTATGTAAATATAAGGGATTGATTATCGTATGGCAAAAGATTATGCGAAGAAGTTTTATAAGTCTAAAGCATGGCAGAGATGTCGTGCTTCTTTTATTGCAAAGAGAGAGACAGTTGATGGTGGACTGTGTCAACATTGCAGATGCAAGCGTGGTTATATAGTCGACCACATTGTAGAAATAACACCAGACAATATAGATGATGTAGATATTATTCTTAATCATGATAACTTACAATATCTTTGCTTAGAGTGTCATAACACAAAGACCTTTGGTAAGCATAAGAGCACGAGAGAAAATTTATTTTTTGATGAAGAAGGAAATATTTTTAAAAAATAAAAATTTAAAAAACAAAAAAATTAAAATATTACTCCCCCCATAAAATTAAATTGAGGTTGACCGCTGGGGACCGGCAGGGGTACACAAAAAAAACGCACAGTTAGTTTCTACATAACCCCCACCCTTAGAATTTAGAAGAAAGTAGGTGGAATTAAATGACAGTGGAAAAAGATAAAGAGATTAAAAGAGAAATCACAAGACTTACAAATTTATATAAAGATGTAGATCGAGTTAAAAGATTAACAGCAAAGAATCTCATAGAAGAAGCTGCTTTTATGAAATCTACTTTAAAGGAATTGAAGCTTCTAATTGATGAAAAGGGACCAATTGACGAAATGCCTCAAGGTGAGTACTCAATTTTAAGAGAACACCCTGCTTTAAAGTCATACAACACTATGGTGCAAAGATATTCTGGAATTATTAAACAATTAATGGATCTACTTCCAAAAGAGCAGCAAAAAGAAATCGATGATGGCTTCGAGGACTTTCTAAATGACAAATAAAAATCCTATATACAATTATTGGGAGTGGATGAATGATAACAGAATTAAAGTTAGCACCAAGGTCTATAAGACCTATGAATACATCATAAAATTTTTAGAAGATCCAGATAGTGAGTGGGAGTATGACGAGAAGAGAGCAAATCACGCTATAAACTTTATAGAGCGATTTTGTAAGCACTCTAAGGGTAAGATGGGCGGTAAGCCTTTTATCCTAGAGTTATGGCAAAAGGCTAAGGTGGCAGCGACATTTGGCATTGTCCATAAGATCACTGGAGAGAGAAAGTATCAAAGAGTAGTTTTAATTGTCGCTAGAAAGAATGGTAAGTCTACTTTATCTGCTGCTGAAGGTCTATATTTGTTTATCGCTGACGGTGAACCTGGAGCGGAGATCTATTCTGTAGCAACTAAAAAAGATCAGGCTAAAATCATATGGCTTGAAGCAAAGCGAATGGTAAAGAAATCGCCTGCACTTAGTAAGAGAATAAAGCCTCTAGTAGCCGAACTTACTTGTGAGATAAACGACGGAATTTATAAACCAGTAGGTCGAGACTCTGATACGCTTGATGGACTCAATGTCCATGGAGCAACTATGGACGAGATCCACGCTTGGACAGACAAGAACTTATACGATGTAATTGTCGATGGTACAAGCGCTAGAGATGAACCTTTGATTTTAATAACAACAACTGCTGGCACAGTCAGAGAAAATGTTTATGACGATATCTACGACGAAGCAGAAAGAACAATTAATGGTTATTTTGATCCAGATGGATATAAGGACGAGAGGTCCTTATTTTTAGTTTATGAACTTGATGATAGAAAGACCTGGAAAGATGAAGACACTTGGATGCAGGCTAATCCTGGATTAGGAACTATTAAAAAGACAGATGCCTTAAGAGATAAGGTCAACAAAGCTAAAGCCAACAGTAAGCTTGTAAAGAACTTGCTTACTAAGGACTTTGATATACCAGAAACAACAGGAGAAGCATGGCTAACATTTGAGACTATCGACAATAGAGAAACCTTTGACATGGCAGACTTAAAGCCTAGATACTGCATAGCTGGGATTGACTTGTCAGCAACTACTGACTTAACTTGTGCGACTATAGTCTTTAAGGTGCCAGAGGATGAGACAACTTATGTCAAGCAAATGTATTGGCTACCATCTGACTTAATAGAAGTTAGAAGTCATGAGGATAAAATTCCATACGATGTTTGGGAAGACAGAGGACTTTTGAGAAGGTCAGGCACTAACAAGGTGGACTATAAGGACATTACAAAGTGGCTTTTAGAAGTCCAAAATGAAATGGACTGCTACATCTACAGAATTGGCTATGATAGATGGTCTGCACAATATCTTGTAGATGAGTTAGAGCAAACCTTCGGTAAAATTACAGTGCCAGTAGCACAAGGCGCAAAGACCTTTTCTAATCCAATGAAAAGGCTTGAAAGTGACCTTAGAGCAAAGAAAGTCAACTACAACAATAACCCAATCACTAAATGGAATTTGTCCAATGCAGCAATAAAGACTGACACCAACGACAACATCGCACTATGTAAGACAAGCAATCCAAGGAGAAGAATAGACGGAGTGGCATCTCTCATGGATGCACTTATAGTTTTTGAAGATAACCAGGAAGAATATTTAGCTTTAATTTAAGGAGGTGAAGGAAAATGGGAGTTTTTGATTTTTTAAAAAATAAAGATGAGATTGTAAAAGTCTCTGGCTACAAGATGGTAACTGAAAGAGGCGAAGGATTTTACGCTTACAACGGTAATCTCTACGCATCTGACATAGTGAGGTCTTGCATAAGACCAAAGACACAAGCTATAGGAAAGGCTGTGGCTAAGCACATAAGAAAAGACGAGGTCACAACGCAGGTAAACCCTGAAGTATATATAAGATTTTTATTAGAAGAGCCTAATCCTTATATGTCTGGACAAATGCTGCAAGAGAAGTTAGCAAATCAACTCGCTTTAAATAATAATGCCTTTGCACTTATTGAAAGAGATAGTAATGGACTTGCTAAAGCAATATATCCAATAAACTCTAGTAGCGTTGAAGCATTAGAAAACAATCAAGGCGAAATCTTTTTAAGATTCTTAATTAAGGGCAAATACTACACTTTTAGATACTCTGATGTCATACATCTTCGCAGAGATTTTAATAATAATGACATCTTTGGCGAGAGCCCAGCTAAAGCCTTAACTCAACTGATGGAAATTGTAAACACCACAGACCAAGGAATAGTTAAGGCAATTAAGAATAGTAACTCTATTATGTGGCTTTTAAAATTTAATAATGTGCTTAGAGAAGAAGACATAAAGAGGCAAACCAAAGAATTTGTTGAAAGTTTTTTGAGTGTAGATTCAGATTCTGCTGGAGCAGCTGCGACAGACTTAAAGTTTGACGCTCAACAAGTAGATCCTAAAAATTATGTGCCGAATCCAATGCAAACCAAGGGAACTGTGGATAGAATCTACAGTTTTTTTAATACAAACGAAAACATTGTACAAAGTAGCTACAACGAAGACCAATGGATTTCATACTATGAAGCAGAGATTGAACCAATACTTGTACAGATGTCAAACGAGTTTACAAGAAAGTTATTTACACGCAGGGAAAGAGGTTTCGGAAACAAAATTATTTTTGAATCGTCAAATCTTAATTTTGCAAGTATGCAAACTAAGTTAAACCTAGTCCAATTTGTGGACAGAGGAATTATGAACCCTGATGAAGTAAGAGAAATCCTTAATATGGCACCAATTCCTGATGGATTGGGACAAAGCTATATTAGACGACTTGATACACAAGAAATAGATAGTGGAGGAGGTGAAGAAGATGCAAATAAAGATTAATGGAACTATTGTAGGTAATGACGATAAGTGGATCTATGACTGGTGTGAAATGGAGGCATTTTGTCCTAAGGATTTAGAACTTGTAGATGGACAAGATGTAGATATAGAAATCAATTCACCAGGCGGATACATCTATCCAGCCTCTGAAATCTACACAGCACTTATGCAACATAGAGGTAATGTAAACATAACAATAACTGGTAGAGCTGCAAGTGCTGCATCAGTTATAGCTATGGCAGGTACTAAAGTTGTTATGAGTCCAACTGCACAAATGATGATTCACAATGTAAGTGCATCAGGATCTGGAGATTACAGAGACTTTGAACACTACGCAGAACAACTTAAAAAGTCCAATGACACTATAGCAAATGCTTATATGCTAAAGACTGGAAAGACAAGAGAAGAGATCTTAAATCTTATGGACTATGAAACCTGGTTTACACCAGAAGAGGCACTAGAAAATGGATTTATAGACGAGATATTGTCTAAGTCAGACAATGCAGATGAATTTAGGTTAGTAGCAGCAAGTGACTTTTTAATTCCACAAGCTGTTATTGATAAACTAAAGCAAGAAAAAGAGCAAGAACAATTAAATTTATTAAAGTTAAAGGAGAAAAATTAAGATGAACAAAGAAAAATACTTAAAAATGAGAGCTGCTATGCTTGATGAAGCGCAAAACCTTATCAACGAGGGTAAAATTGAAGAAGCAGCAACAAAAAGAAAAGAAATTGAAAAGTTAGATGTAGACTTTGAAGAAGCATCAAAAGAACAAGCAAATCTTGATGCTTTAAATAAGGAAAACGAGAAAGTTGCTGATATGAAAAATCTATCAGTGGAAGAAGGAGGCTTAAAAGCAGTGGATAAAACAGAAAAGAACAATGCAATAAACTATGAAGATGTTTTTGCCAAGGTGGCACTACAAAGAGATCTTAACGAAGATGAAGTTAATTTATTTAATCAAATGAACCCAGAAAATGTGTACACACACAACACAACTAATACAGAAATTGTAATTCCTGAAACTGTTATCGGTGGAATTATTGACACAATGAAAGAGTTACACCCAATCCTAGCTGATGTAGTTCCAACTAGAATTAAGGGAACTGTAAAATATGTTAAGAGAACAGCTATTCCAGCAGGAGATGCTGATTATTACGATGAAGCAACTCCAACAGCAGATGAAGAAAATAAATTTGGAGAGTTAACTCTTAATGGCAAAGAATTATCAAAGGCTGTTACAGTAACTTGGAAGTTACAAGCTATGGCAGTTGCTGATTTTATTCCATTCATCACTAGAGAGCTTGGAGAAAGAATGGGAGTTGCTAAGGCAAAAGCTTTTGT
>QWCE01002921.1_pt1 | contig 20004 bp, 19 predicted proteins | sample 1972531 | NCBI WGS metagenome assembly QWCE01 (sample SAMN09866716, study PRJNA288562) | Human gut metagenome isolate term4_stool, whole genome shotgun sequencing... | reverse complement strand
CATCATAAGAGGTGATTTTTGCATAGTGAACTTTGTTCAGACCGAATTTTACCTTGTTTTTCTCCATTGCCATATAGATCAAACCTCCATCTCATAGAGCACTTCATACAATTTTTCCGAATCAATGAATAGTTCTGTTTTTGTGTAATAAATTTCATGCTGGGCAAGCACTGCCTCCACTTGTTCTTCCAATTCCGGCAGTTTTTTATCCGTGTACAATTCAATGTCCAGCTGTTTGCAACTGAAATATGCCACATTATCTGCAGAAAATGGATTCTCTCCAGGAGAGAGAAACAACAGAAAAGGCGGTGCGGGACTTTCACCCTCGGCAAAATGATGGTAGGCGAAAGGTAGTCCCATCTCTTCCATCATTTCTGCGATCTGTTCGTAGGTCATGACAACGCCCCCTGTTACAATAAGTATAGTCGGTAAATCCACAGCAAACCAGCTATGGTTTACACGCACTCATTTTTGAGCTACAATGAAAGCAGTGATTGGAATGACGGATGTCCTCCTTGGGACAAAGCGCCCGTGATCGAGACTGTCATCCATGCTTTCATTGTAGTGTTCGTTTTTGCAGGTTGAGCCGCCAGATCGGTGCGTTCGTGTCACCCAACAGATTGAATAGGGAATGAGAAAAAGCGTGGTTTCCGATTACAAATCCAAACAGGAGTGATATTTTATGAACGCAGTTGGTATCGATGTTTCCAAAGGCAAAAGCACGGTTGCGGTGCTCAGACCATTCGGAGAGGTGGTGGCTTCCCCTTTTGATGTGATTCATAACGACAATGACCTTAAACGGCTTGTTAAGCTTATCCGATCACTGCCGGGAGAATCCAAGGTTGTTATGGAGTACACCGGTACATATTTTGAACCCATAGCACAGTTTCTCCATAACAACGGTATCTTTGTTTCCGTAGTCAATGCACTCTTAGTTCATGACTATGGCGGAAACTCTTTGAGAAAGGTCAAGACAGACAAGAAAGATGCTTTGAAGCTTGCTTCCTATGCACTCGACCGCTGGACGGAACTTGATGAATATGTTCCTGCCGATGAACAGCGGAAAATCTTAAAGCTGCTGAACAGACAGTACAATCAATCCATCAAGATACAGACCATGATGAAAAACAATCTGATTTCTTTGACTGATTCTGTATTTCCAGGTATCAACCGACTCTTTACTTCTCTGGAAAGACAATCAGACGGCCATGAAAAATGGGTGGATTTTCTGCATGCTTTTCCGCATAAAGACTGTGTTGCTAAGCTGTACCTGTCCGCTTTCAAAGCGAAATACAAAAGCTGGTGCAGCAGAAACAAATACCGATATTCAGAATCCAAAGCGGAAAAAATCCATTCTTATGCAAAATCAGTCATTGCTGTTCTTCCGCTAAACGAGAGTGTAAAATTGATTGTGACACAAGTTGTTTCCCAACTGAACACAATACTGGAAACTGCTTTTTCTATCCGAACGGAGATGAATAGAATTGCTTCTTCGCTGCCTGAATACGATACCGTTATGTCCATGTTTGGTGTCGGAAAAGTGTATGGTCCTCAGCTCATCGCTGAGATCGGCGACACCAGACGGTTCAGAAACAGAAGAGCAATTACAGCTTTTGCAGGACTTGATGCTCCGCCGTATCAGTCGGGACAGCTTGATGTATCCTCCAGGCATATTTCCAAACGTGGTTCTGCAGCTCTCAGAAAAGTTCTCTTTCAAATAACCGAAATATTTATCCTGAGCAAACCGGAAAATGAACCGGTGTATCAGTTCATCATCAAGAAACGCTCTGAAGGAAAGCATTATTATTCCTACAGAATCGCTGCTGCAAACAAATTCCTGCGAATATACTATGCCAAAGTGAATCAGATTTTGAATGCGACGTAACGTTTCTACGCATCTTTTCATCAGGCTGCTTCTTTTTTTCAAGTTGGAAGCGGCCTTTTTGTCATGCCATTTTTTATCTTGTGAATTGTCTGTAAATTCACTGAATTGTGGCTTGACTTTTATTTGCAGGTCTCGATCAAATGCTCCAACAACTGCACACCGTTTTCTTCCGCAGGGGCAATATGCGGTCTACCGGATACACGACCACCGCCACGCTTGGCATGCCCCTTTTCCAGAAGATGTGCCAGTTGATATCTGTTTTTAGAATGTACTGTCATCTCCAAAGAGTGACTGTTTTCACCAGTCTTTTTCGTTGTCCAGCTTTTCGCATACTTTCCCGTGTCTGCCGGAGCGTTGGCAGAGATCTCATTTTTCACTTGCGTTGCAGACTTCCGAACTGCTTTTTTCATAGCGGTATCTGCAAGGTCTGCATATTCCTGCAAGCCCTGCATGATTTCTTCTGCAAGATTGTCAATACTGGTCATTTTGCCCTGCCTTTCTGGCTTCTGCAGTAAGTTTCAGATAGTCCTTGTGCAGATAATCCGGTGTCATACTGGTGATGTCATAAATGTTCCCCTGAAACAGGATGCGGTTGCCTGTTACAGACGGTATCCAGTTTCGGCTTTGCCGAATGAGAAACTCCAGCTTCTGCGTTTCCTTGGTTACGCCAGCGTCCGTATTTTCTACGGAAGATTTCAAGGTTGCCCTTGCCCAACAAGAAAACGTTTCGTCCCACACAGCGGTGTGATTGCCGATTTCATCGGTAACAACACGATTTTCCAGAAAGGTAATTCGCTGATTGAGTGTTCCAATTTCCATTACATCACACCCTCTCGCTGTGCAAACAGCATGGCACGAAGCGTTAACGTCAGCTTGGAAAAGTCTGCGGTATTGCGGTTTTCATAGAGATAAGAAACTGTGTAGAGCATTGCTGTCCGCACCACATCTTCGTTCTCCGAAAAGCGTTCCTCGTCCATTCTTCCTACATCCATTATCAGCTGTTTTGCAGTTGAAATAAGAGAGAAAAGCAATGTATCATCATCTTCAAAATCAACTCGCAGATACTGCTTGACTTCCTGTAAAGTTACCACCCACTCCAACCCCTTTCTCTGATTACGCTTTCTTGATGGTAAGTGTCTTGATTGCTTCCGGAAGAATCAGCTTGCCGTCCAAACGCTGCGAAGCAAGGAAACCAACCTGACCAGTCATAGCAAAGAGTTCATTCAGTCTCTTGAAAGAGCGTCCCTGTCTGTCAGCCACCCAGTAATAACTAAAGTCACCGAATGCCATGCACTTATTGCCTGCTTTGATTTCCGGCACATAGCTGGATGTCTTGTAAGGACGATTGAGAATGGTATCCGGAACACCAGCCTGCACAGACGGACTCCAAATGTAGTTTCCTGTGTTGTCCTTCAACTTTCGAAGTGCCTTAACCGTAGAATCATTGAGCACCCACACCGCCTTTTTGCGGTACGGGCTTCTCAGAGAATAGAAGAGTTCCATCACATCATCAAATGTGATATTGGCAGTAGAGGTGGAAGTGCCGTCTTCCGCACCACCTGTAGCATTAAAAATGCCGGTCGGTTTTCCCTTGCCATCACCAATGAAGAACGCCTCTTCTTCCTTAGAACCGATTCTTCTTGCGAACTCCTTTGCAATGTAGGACGGCAGGTCAAAAACAGAATCATTCAAAAGTTCTTCTGAAATTTTAAGCAAATGACTTTCAAGAATAAGTGCATTAGAAAGTCTGCTACCTACTTTGAGCATCATTTTGAAGTGCCTATTGCAAAATCCTTGTTCATTAGTAGTGACACGAACATCAGGCTCCATCATAGCCGCACCTGTAACATACTCTGCCATTCTAAGCTCGAGCATATCTCTCATTCTACAAAACGGACAACCGTCTTTAGGAGCGAACACATCATTTATTGGTATACTGCAAATATCCTCTTTCACTTGCTTTCCTCCTCTATATTTAAAACTTTAAGAGCATTTTTTCTGAATATCAATTCATATTCATTTTGAGAAAGCTCCATTTTTTCGAGCATTTCTATATCATCGAAAGAATTCCACATAGGATAGTCTGTGCCAAATAACATTCTTTCAGCACCATATGCCTTAATTAATTCCTTACTTCTACGCTGACCTAAATACATCATAGAGCTTGAAGTATCAAGATAGCAGTTCTTATTCTCAAGATATTGCAAGGCTAAATCCCAAAGTGACCAACCACCGAAATGTGCGGCAATAACTGTTAGCTTTGGAAAAGCATCAAGAACCTTTGCAAGTCTTTCTGGTCGTGAATACTGAAAACGATAATCTCCGCAATGCATAAGTATAGGCAATCTGCCCTCAAGCATTTCATAAAGCTTCATAGCCTTATCGCTATCCATAAGAAAACGCTGTGAATCCGGGTGAAGCTTTATTCCTTTTAAACCGAGAGATATACAGCGTTCGATTTCTTCTTCGGGATTTTCCATATCGGGGTGAAGCGTACCTAAGCCAAAAAGTATATCTGGATTTTCTGAACACTTCTTAGCAATAAAATTATTTATACTTTGTACTGTTTTAGGAGTAACAGCAACAGACTGAACTGCAAATTGAGTCACACCCGATTTTTTACCATCTTCAATAAGCTGTTCAAGAGTTCCGTTATAATCCATTTTTATTCCATAACCGTCAGAAACACTTTGAGTTGCTCTTTCGGCGATATTTTCAGGGTATATATGTGCGTGAAAATTTATAATATTATTAAATGACATATTTATCCTTCTTTAAAGCTTTTTACTATCCATTTACCATCCTGATATTCCCACTCAATAGTACATTTTACATTATCACAGCCAACAATAGCTGCACCTGTATCTGAATTTGTAATTGTATAGGAATATGTAGTAGTTGCAGAATTTATTCTCCATTCCGTTGAAGGATATGAAAAATCTTGCTTTATAGCCTTAACATTAGTTGAGCTTGCTTTATTAAGCCAATCTAATTGCTTATATGTATAAAGATTAAGCACTCCTTCATATTTTTCTGGTAGAACATTTTCATGCTTCCATGAAGACTCAACAAGCTCCTTTGTCATCTGTGAAATATAAAAACTAAAACCAAAATAAGTGACCACACCAATTAGCACCAAACCAATTATAATTCCTATCAATTTTTTCATAAGTAATCGCCCTTTCTTTTAATATTTTATAATAGCATTATTATATTCCAACACAAAATAAAAGTAAACCGGTATTTCGACATTTTACGACACTTCTTTCAAATGGAGTAAATCTGTCTATTGCCTTAAACATAGATTTTAATTTTATATATTGCCCTCTTTGCTTTTTTCGTTCCATAAACATACTATATTTAAAAAATTCAGCCTTTCATAGCTATAAGTTTTGTCAATATCTCATCTGCAACAGCATCTTTTGAAAGCAAGCCAAGAGAAGTTTCGTCATTTTCAGTAATAATAGTTACTATATTAGTATCTACACCAAAGCCCGCACCCTTATCACTTATTGAATTAGCAACTATCATATCAGCATTTTTCTTTTTAAGCTTTTTGCGTGAATTTTCAATAAGATTTTCGGTTTCCATAGAGAAACCGCATATAAGCTGACCTTCACGCTTAAATTCACCCAAGCTTTTAAGAATATCCTTAGTGCGTACAAGCTCTATTGTCATATCTCCATCATTTTTCTTTATTTTCTGTTCGGCAACAATCTTTGGCGTATAGTCTGCAACAGCCGCCGCCTTTATTATAATATCCTGTTTATACGCACAGGCTCTTACTGCATTATACATATCCTCTGCACTTTTCACCTTGATTACATCAACAAAATTTGGAAGTTCACATTCGGTCTTTCCTGCAATGAGTGTAACCTTTGCACCTCTCAGCATAGCTCTTTTTGCAAGAGCCGCTCCCATTTTTCCCGTTGAATGATTTGTAATATATCTCACAGGGTCTATGCTCTCACAGGTTGCTCCTGCCGTAACAAGAACTCTCATTCCGTCCATATCGTGTGGAAGTGCTATTGTTTTAAGTATATAATCAAATAAAAGTGATTCATTAGGAAGTCTGCCATTGCCAATATCACCATTTGCAAGCATACCTGATTCAGGCGGAATTTCCTCATAACCATAGTGCTTTAGCTTTTGTATGTTATCAAATGTAATCGGATTACTATACATATTAGTATTCATAGCAGGTGCTATAATCTTAGGACAGTTACAAGCGAGAGCCGTTGTAGTGAGCATATCATCTGCGATTCCGCAAGCAAGCTTTGCAATTACATTTGCTGTTGCAGGAGCGATTATAAGCAAATCGGCCTTTTTTGCAAGAGAAACATGCTCAACGCTATATTCAAAATTTTTATCAAAGGTATCAACTATGCACTTATGCTTCGTGAGTGTTTCAAAGGTAAATGGAGTTATAAACTCACAGGCATTTTTAGTCATAATAACATGAACCTCTGCCCCAGCTTTTATCAGCATACGAGCGAGATTCGGCATTTTATAGGCGGCGATTCCACCGCTCACACCGAGAAGTACGGTTTTTCCTTTTAGCATTATAATCCTTCTCTCCACAAAAATTATTTTTTAAAAAATCTTTTTAAGACGGCGAGCCGCCACTCCCAAAACGCAGTGCTTGACCGCACAGGACAATATGCGGAATCGTTCGGCAAGCCTCACTCGACATTCTTACTTGTCTTATATTGTCGCATTTGTTGAAACCACCTAATTTTGCTAACCAAACTTTCCCAAGACACTTAAAAGTTTTGCTCAAGCTTTTTCAAAAGCTTGAGGATTCCAAAGGCGAGGCCTTCGGTGGGTTTTAAGAACTCTATTTCTCTAACAATTATAAGCAAAAGCTAAAACAATGTCAAATTATCAGCTCTCAAGCTGAACTTTAAGCAATATAACAATTTACATATTGATGTAAATGTGATAAAATTAAAGTATATGTCAATATTTAGCTTATTATGTTGAATATTGAATTTTGCACGAAAAGTGGTGATTAAATGCTTTTAGAAGGTGAAAAATTTGAACCTCTCGGAAGTGGTATTGAAGTTATTGTTTCAAAAAGACATATTTTTTGGACAGATACCATTCTGCTTGCAAACTTCGCAAAGCCTAAAAAATCAGACCTTGCCTGTGACCTCGGCTGTGGCTGTGGAACTATACCACTGATTTGGTGCAGAGAGTCTGCAACCACGCCTGAAAATATTCTCGGCGTAGAGATTCAGAAAGAAGCCTATGATATGGCTTGCCGCAGTGTTGAGCATAATAAGCTTAAAGATAAAATTAATATAATTAATGCTGATTTACGAAATCTAAATGGAATCACACCCTTTGGCATATATAATCTTGTTGTGTGCAATCCTCCATATAAAGCTGAGGGTACGGGGATAGTAAATCCCGATAGTTCCCTTAAAGCTGCAAGACACGAAATCGAATGTACCATCGACGATATAACCGCCTGTGCGTCAAAGCTTTTGCAGTTTGGCGGAAGATTCTGCATATGTCAGCGACCTGAACGCCTTCCGGATATAACAGAGGCTATGCGTAAATATAACATTGAACCTAAACGACTGCGTTTCGTTCAGCTTAATACAAAGAAAACTCCTAAGTTGCTTTTGATTGAAGGCAGACGAGGAGGAAATAAAGGTGGATTAAAGCTTGAACCTACACTCCTGCTTGAAGATGATTTTGGAAATTGCAGTCAAGAAATGCTCGAAATCTATGGCTCATTTGCACATGGCCATCAAAAATAATTTTAATATAAGGTGAATTATGAACGGAAAATTATATGTAGTCGGTACGCCAATAGGCAATCTTTCAGATTTTTCTCCCCGTGCAATAGAAACCCTCAGAAATGTAGATTTCATTGCGGCAGAAGATACGAGAGTTACTCTCAAGCTACTAAATAAGTTTGAAATTAAAACCCCTATGATAAGCTATCATGAGCATAATATGCGTGAGCGTGGCGAGTTTGTCTGCGAGAGAATTGAAAACGGAGAAAATTGTGCCATAGTAACAGACGCAGGAATGCCTGCAGTTTCGGACCCAGGCGAAAAACTTGTTATGCAGTGTGCAGAAAGAGGAATTGAAGTAAGCGTTGTTCCAGGACCTACGGCAATGGCATCTGCTCTTGCAATTTCAGGGCTTCCAACAGGTAGATTTACTTTTGAAGGTTTCCTCAGTATGAATAAAAAAAGTCGTCACGAGCATTTGCTTTCATTGCGTAATGAGCATAGAACTATGGTATTCTATGAAGCTCCACACAAGCTTAGTGCAACTTTAAAGGATATGGCTCAAACTTTTGGTAATCGTAGAGTTTCTATTGTTCGTGAGCTTACTAAGGTTCACGAGGAGGTCATTCGTACAACCTTACCAGAAGCCTATGAAAAATATGGTGACGGTTCATTAAAGGGTGAAATCGTTCTTGTAATAGAGGGTGCTCCTATCATAGAAGAAAAAGAAATGACTCTTGAGGACGCAGTAAGCTTTGCAAAGGAGCTTATTGAGAGCGGTTCTAAGCCATCAGAAGCAGCTAAAAAAGCTTCTGAACTTTCAGGTATAAAAAAAGCTGATATTTATAAAGAGATAGTATAATTATGGTTCAGGGGGTAAACTTTTTAGGAGGAAATTTTATGAATGTTATTTTAGCATCGTCTTCTCCGAGAAGGCGTGAGATTATGAGTATTCTTACAGATGATTTTATTTGTATTCCACCTGATATAAATGAAATCGCACCATCAGATATTGAGCTTGAGCTTAAGCCTCAGTATATCGCAACTCAAAAAGCAAAATATATATCTAAAGGTCATCGTGACGCTATGGTAATAGGCTGTGACACTTCAGTTATAATTGATGGCAAAATTCTTAATAAGCCTGTAAATACCGAGCATGCAAGGCGTATGCTCAGATTGCTCTCAGGCAATACACATAAGGTTATAACTGGTTGTTGCATAAATTACAGAGGCTTAGAGCGTTGCTTTAGTGTTTCGACCGAGGTTGAGTTTTTTGAGTTAACTGAAAACGAAATAGAAAGCTATGTCAATACAACTGAACCCTATGATAAAGCTGGTGGTTATGGAATACAAAGTCATGGTGCTTTGTTTGTAAAAGGAATTAACGGCGATTACTACAATGTTGTTGGTATGCCAATCTCAAGAATTGCACGAGAAGCAAGTGAACTTCTCATGGAATATGAAAAGCAAGCAGAGCAAAAAAACAAAAGATAAATCTAAATCTCAATTTAAAATATGACTGGAGGAATTTTATGCAAAAATTACAGAGAAAATCAGGCATAGAGCTTTTAAGAATTATCTGTATGCTTATGATTATCGTACTTCACGTCTATACATACGGAGGGCTTAATCAGCTTTCTAACGCCCAAGGTGGAAGATTTGAAGTAATAAGCGATTTTATGTGGTCCTTTTTCAGAACACCTGTTAATGTTTTTATGATTATCACTGGTTACTTTATGAGTAAAGATGTTCTTGATTTTAAAAAAAGCTATCGACGCATACCAAAGGTATATGTTACGATGCTGTTTTATTCTATTTTGCTTACAGTCTTATCATTTATAATTTATAGTAATAATGGTTTTTCTCCGAGCGAAACAGCAAATAACCTTACTTCTGCTGATAAGCTTGAAATAGCTACTATAAATAAACTTTCCGGACGCTTTGCAGTTTATTCCATTATTAAAATGTTCTTTCCTTTACTTTCAAAGCAATGGTATTTTTTAACAAACTATGTTATAATTTTGCTTCTCTCACCTTTCATAAATAAAGTTCTTGTTGAAATTGATAAAAAGCAATTTAAAATTCTTCTTGGACTTCTTTTCGTATTTTTATCAATCTATCCAACAATTTCAACTATGGGCGGCTTAAAAGAGATATTCTCTACTAATAAAGTTCTACCTATTGAATATGGAAAATCTATGATTTCTTTCTTATTTATGTTTATTATTGGAGCTTATCTAAAACGCTTTGTCAAAGATGATGAAAAGCTTCACTTTAAATATCTTGGCTATTTTGTAGGTCTTTGCATAATAGATTTTTCGCTCTATTATTTCCTTGGCAATGTTACATTCAATAAAGTAGGATTTTATAATGCTTCAGTTTTCGGACAATTCTCAAATCCATTTGTAATACTCGAATCCGTTTCTATATTCCTATTTTTCAGAGGTTTTCAGTTTAAATCAAGAATAATCAACTACATTGCTGGAACAACTATTGGAATATATGCTATTCATGAACACCCACTTATAAGAAGCTTTATCTGGTCACACAATGAACTTGGCGACCCAAATCTCTATAATAATTTCTTAGGAATAATGTTCGTAATAGCAACAATTTTTAAAATATTCATAATCTGTTCAGTAATAGATATGGCAAGACAAGGACTTTTTTCAGGTGTAACAAAATTAGTGCAAAAATTCAAAAAGAATACCACATCTGAGGAAGCCTGAATATTTGTGCATATGTTGTGATATATACCAAGTTAGCTATCGCTAATTATATGAATTTTATGTAAATTTCTGAAAAATACTTGATTTTTAAAAATTTTATGATAAAATATAGGTATCATTATTAAGGAGGTTATTTTCATGGCATATGTAATTTCTGACGATTGCATCGCTTGTGGTGCTTGTGCAGCTGAATGTCCTTGTGAGGCTATCTCTGAGGGTGACGGCAAATATGTAATAGATGCTGATGCTTGTGCTGGCTGTGGCTCTTGTGCAAGTGTATGTCCTGTAGGAGCTCCTCAGGAAGCTTAAGCAAAAATTTAAAGCTTAATACTTATATAACCGCTGTTGTAATAACAGTGGTTTTTTTTATAATAATTTTGAAAAGCCTTGAGCGAATTTTTTAATTTTTATCATTATATTGTTATATAAAAATAGACAGTGCCAAAAAGGTACTGTCTATTAAAATATTTTTTAATGAATTTTTATTTATCTGTAAGGCACTTTACGATAACTGCCTTTTGTGCGTGAAGTCTGTTCTCTGCCTCATCAAAGATTTCAGCTGCATGAGCTTCAAATACATCAGCAGAAATTTCTTCGCCTCTGTGTGCAGGTAAGCAATGTTGTACAATAGCATCGGGCTTTGCATAGCTCATAAGTTCTTCATCAATGCAGTAGCCCGCAAATGCCTTCTTGCGTTTCTCAGCTTCGCCCTCTTGTCCCATAGATGCCCATACATCTGTGATAACAACATCTGCACCGACAACAGCCTTCTTAGGCTCTCTTACCATTTCGAACTTATCACCAAAGCCCTTTGCAAACTCAAGCACAAGTGGGTCAGGCTCATAGCCCTCAGGACAAGCTACTGAAATAGACATTTCCATCTTCAAAGCACCAACAATAAGTGAATTCATCATATTATTGCCGTCACCGATAAATGCCATTTTCTGTCCTGCGAGTTTGCCCTTATACTCACGAATAGTCATAAGGTCAGCAAGAATCTGACAAGGGTGGCAGAAGTCTGTCAAGCCATTGATTATAGGAATAGAGCCATATTTTGCCAAATCCTCAACCTCAGACTGCTTGAATGTACGAATCATAATACCGTCAAGATAGCGTGAAAGCACTCTTGCTGTATCCTGAACAGGCTCACCTCTGCCAATCTGCATATCATTTGCAGAAAGGAAGATTGGAAGTCCGCCGAGCTGATACATACCAACCTCAAAGGATACTCTTGTTCTTGTGGAAGCCTTTTCAAAGATAAGACCGAGAGTCTTGCCCTTAAGATACTTATGTTCTATATTGTGCTTTTGCTCATATTTAAGCTGGTCTGCAAGATTAAGAATTTCGCAGATTTCCTCGTGAGAGAGGTCGAGCATTTTTAAAAGATGTTTCATTGGATTTGCCTCCTTATTATAACATTTTAAATTATTTTAATTACACTTCTGAAAGAACCTCATTTAGAATTGCTAAGCCCTTATCAATTTCTTCATAGCTGATATTAAGCGGTGGAAGAAGTCTTAAAAGAGTCTTTGCGGTAAGAATGAGCAAGCCCTTTTCAACACAGCGGTTTGCAAGAATCTTTGCTTCACCCTTTTCGAGAACTATGCCTATCATCATACCAAGTCCACGAACCTCTTTGACATTTGGCATTGAACTAAGCTTTTCTTTGATATAAGCACCCTTTTCGGATACTTCCTTCAAAAATTCTTTTGTAGCCACTCTGCTGAGAACCTCAAGAGAAGCTGCACATGCAACAGGATTTCCGCCAAAGGTTGTGCCATGAGTACCAGCACTGAGAACACCAGAAAGCTTTTCACTGCATATGCAAGCACCGAATGGAAGTCCTCCGCCAAGACCCTTAGCAGTTGTTATTATGTCAGGAGTTACACCATATTGTTCATAACAATAGAATGTTCCTGTTCTTGCAACACCTGTCTGAACTTCATCAATCATAAGCAAAATATCATTATCCTGACAAATTTTTGCTGTTTCCCAGACAAAAGGTTTTTGCAATGGATTAACTCCGCCCTCGCCCTGAATAAGCTCTATAAAAACAGCACAAACAGTATCGTCAATAAGATTACGCAAGCTTTCTATATTATTTGCTTCAGCGTATTCAAAACCTTCAGTAAATGGGAAAAAGTAGTTATGAAAAACATCTTGTCCAGTTGCGGCAAGAGTTGTAACAGTTCTGCCGTGGAATGAATTTACAAGAGTAATAATCTTGTTGCGTTTACCGCTGTATTTTTCAAAGGCATACTTTCTTGCAACCTTAATTGCACATTCGTTTGCCTCTGCACCCGAATTACAGAAAAATACTTTAGATAAGCCTGTAAGCTCAACAAGCTTTTTAGCTACTTCAACCTGAAGAGGATTGTAGTAAAGATTAGACATATGCTGAATCTTGCCAGCTTGTTCAGAAATAGCCTTAACTAGTCCGTCATCACTATATCCAAGGCAGTTTACACCTATTCCGCTTGTGAAATCTATATATTCCTTGCCGTCAACATCTTTTGCAACAGCGCCCTTACCCTCTGCCAATGCTACTGGAAATCTTCCGTAGGTCGGCATAAGATATTCTGCTTCTTCTTTTTTAATTTCTTCAAAGGTCATTTACATTACCTCCTCTTTCATCAAAAAGATGAAATCAATAAAACATTGTTCCGATACCCTCATCAGAGAAAAGCTCTATAAGAATTGAGTGAGCAATTCGACCGTCAATAATATGAGCTCGTTTAACTCCTCGTCTTACGGCTTCTACACAGCAATCTATCTTTGGAATCATACCACCCGAAATAATTCCCTCACGCTTTAATGACGGAACATCGCTGACATTTACAACAGGAATAAGAGTTTCTTCGTCGTCCTTATCACGCAAAAGTCCACGAATATCTGTCATAAGAATGAGTTTTGCTGCACCGAGCTTTGCTGCAATTTGGGCGGCTGCAAGGTCAGCATTAATATTAAATACATCTCCGTTATAACCGCCTGCAACTGTTGCAAGAATAGGTATATAGCCATTATGTATGGTATCCTCGATAACCTCTGTATTAACCTCTGTGATTTCGCCGACATAGCCTAAATCTTCAGAAGCTATAAGCTTTTCAGCCATCAACATTCTGCCGTCAAGACCACAAAGTCCCATTGCCTTACCACCATGCTGTTCAAGAAGCTGTACAAGGCTCTTATTAACCTTGCCTGCAAGAACCATTTGCACAATATCTATGGTTTCCTTATCTGTTACACGCAAACCATTTGCAAATCTGCTTTCCTTGCCAGTTTTCTTGAGCATTTCGCTGATTTCAGGACCACCACCATGAACCAAAACAACATTAACTCCAACAAGCTGCATAAGAACTATATCGCTCATAACAGCGTCTTTGAGTTCAGGTGTTACCATAGCGTTTCCGCCGTATTTTACAACAATAGTCTGACCTGAATATTTCTGAATATATGGCAAAGCCTGTATTAAAACCTGGGCTCTGTCCGCATTTGAAATTTTATACATATTTCCGCAACCTCTTTAGCTTCTGTAATCACCGTTAATCTTAACATATTCATATGTCAAATCACAGCCGTATGCTTCAGCAACGCCGTTGCCGTCATTAAGCTCAACAACAATGTCAATCTCGTCCTCTGTGAGAACTGTCTTTGCAATTTCCTCAGAAAAGTCTATGCCCGCACCATTCTTGCAAACATCAACCTTACCAGCCTTTGATGCAAAGCTGACATCAACCTTGTTAATATCAACATCACAGCCAGAATAGCCGATAGCGCAAAGAACTCTGCCCCAGTTTGCATCTGAACCAAACATAGCCGCTTTTAGAAGGCTCGAACAAACAACGCTCTTTGCAACGCCCTTTGCATCTTTTTCGGTCTTTGCACCACTTACCTTGCAGACAAGAAGCTTAGAAGCACCCTCGCCGTCCTTAGCCATTTCTTTAGAAAGCTTTCTGCAAAGCACTGTAAGAGCCTCAACAAAAATGTTGTAATCTTCATTCTGCTCTGTAATTTCAGCGTTTTCTGCAAGACCTGAAGCCATAACAGCAAGTGTATCATTTGTTGATGTATCGCCATCAACACTTACCATATTAAAGGACTTATCAGCAACAGTCTTTACAGCAATTTTAAGCATATCAGCAGAAATTGCAGCATCTGTGGTTATAAAGCAAAGCATCGTTGCCATATTGGGGTGAATCATACCGCTGCCCTTTGCTATACCGCCGATATAAACTGTCTTTCCGCCAATTTCAGTTTCGACAGCGTATTCCTTCTTAACGAGGTCAGTTGTCATAATAGCCTCGGCAGCATTTGTTGCACCCTCCTTAGAAAGTGCAGAAACAAGCTCAGGAATAGAATTAGCAATAGGCTCAATCGGAAGCTTTTGTCCGATAACACCTGTTGAACCTACGATAACATCTTTTGCATCAATATTAAGAGCCTTTGCAACCAAAGCACAGGTTTTTTCAGCAACTGCTACACCGTCAGAATTACAAGTATTTGCGTTTCCGCTGTTGCATATAACTGCTTGAGCAGTGCCATTTTCAAGGTTAGCTCTTGTTACAAGGATAGGGGCGCTCTTTACAAGATTAGTTGTATAGATTGCGGCAGCCGTGCAAGGCTTTTCACAATATATAAGAGCGAGGTCACGCTTATTCTTATTCTTTCTTATACCACAATGTACACCAGAAGCTACAAAGCCCTTAGGAGCTGTTACAGAACCGTCGACAAACTTAATTGACATTTTTCATCATCCCTTAAAAAATCAATATATTTATAGCTTAGAATGCAGGAGGAACTATTACAAGTCCTGTCTTTTCGTCCAAGCCGAAAATTATGTTCATATTCTGAATTGCCTGACCAGCCGCACCCTTAACCATATTATCTATGGCTGAAGTAACTATGAGAGTATTTGTGCGAGAGTCGATATGAATTGAAATATCGCAGAAATTAGAATACTTTATGTTATGAATATCAGCATAAGCACCGTCAGGAAGAACCCTTACAAAGTATTCGTCCTTGTAGAAATCTTCATATGCCTTGCGGATTTGTTCCTTTGTTACACCCTCATTAAGACGAGCATAACAAGTAGAAAGTATTCCTCTGTTTACTGGAAGAAGATGAGGTACAAAAGTAATTGTAACCTTTTCACCTGAAAGCTTAGATAAAGTTTGCTCAATCTCAGGAGTGTGTCTGTGAGCACCAGCCTTATATGCGTGGAAACCTTCATTGAGTTCAGGATAGTGGTTAGCCTGTGAAAGACCTCTGCCCGCACCAGTTACACCAGATTTTGAGTCGATTATGATTCCTGCTGTTGAAACAAGCTTATTTACAATCGCAGGAGCAAGTGCAAGCGGAGCACCTGTTGTATAGCAGCCAGGGTTAGCAATAATCTTGCTGTCCTTAACATTATCTCTGAAAAGCTCAGGTATACAATAAACGGCTTTTTTATGAAGCTCCTTATCAAGAAATTCACCGTTATACCATTCCTTGTATTCGTCCTCGCTCTCAAGACGGAAATCTGCTCCAAGGTCGATAAAAGCCTTTCCAGCCTTATCACAAGTTGCTGCAAGCTCTTGTGAAAGTCCATGTGGAAGTGCTGCAAAAATAACATCAGATTTTTCTACAACCTCATCTGCATTTTTGCATTCCATATCGCATAAGCACCTGTATGATGGATAAACCTCAGAAAGCTTCTTTCCCTCAAAGCTAACAGAGCTTATTGCGGAAATTTCTACATTCGGGTGTGTTGTCAAAAGGCGTACAAGCTCTGCACCAGCATAGCCTGTCGCACCGATAATTCCTGCCTTTATTTTCATTATCAATATCCCCTATTAAACTTAAAATTCCATAAATGCAATATTATCAAAATAGTAATTAACTGCATCTATAAGCTGTTCAACTGTTAAATCACTTCTTTGGCTAAGTGAATTTGCGATTACATCTTGAAGTGCCTCGCAGGTTGTGACACACTTCATCTGATGCTTAACAGCATATTCAGGAAGAATTTCTTCTCCTGTTTCATCGTCATAATCAGGATAATCAAAGACATAGCATTCAGTATCTGGCTCAAGCTTTTCTTCGACAGTGTATATACACCAATCATCATCTTCAATAAGCTTTTCATCGCCAAATTCAAGGTATACATCTTTCATATCTTCAATAATATCCTTAAATGAACGGCTTTTCTCTTTAATCATAAAATTTCCTCCGCAAAAACAATCAAACAATTATTTCTCTTACACGCTTAACCTGAGCCTTTACATTTTCAGGAGCAGGACCGCCAAGAACCTTTCTGCCGTTGACACAGTTTTCGAGAGAAATTGCATCATAAACACCCTCATCAAAGGTATCACAGATTTTCTTGTATTCCTCGATAGGAAGTGTTTCAAGTGTTAAGCCCTTTTCTATGCAAAGAGCGACAAGTGTACCAGTTGCCTTATAAGCATCGCGGAAAGGAAGTCCCTTTTTAACAAGATAGTCTGCACAATCTGTTGCATTTATAAAACCGTGTGCAGCAGCCTTACGCATATTTTCAGGAATAGTTTTCATTGTTTCTATCATTGGAGTAAAGGCTGTAAGGCACATCTTAACTGTATCAACAGCATCAAATATAGCCTCCTTATCTTCCTGCATATCCTTGTTATAAGCAAGTGCAATACCCTTCATAACTGTAAGCAAGGTCATAAGGTCGCCGAAAACTCTTCCTGATTTTCCACGAACCAACTCTGCTATATCAGGGTTTTTCTTCTGCGGCATAATACTTGAACCTGTTGAAAATGCGTCATCAAGTTCAACAAACTTAAATTCCCAACTGCACCACATAATAATCTCCTCAGAAAAACGAGAGAGATGAACCATTATAATAGAAAGTGCAGATGCAAGCTCCATACAGAAATCCCTATCAGATACGCCATCAAGGCTGTTCTGAGAAATTCTGTCAAATTCAAGCAAGCGAGCTGTTATAGTTCTGTCTATCGGATATGTAGTAGTAGCTAAAGCACCACTTCCGAGTGGCATTTCGTCCATACGACCATAAGCCGACTCAAGCCTACTAATATCTCGGAGAAGCATTTCTGCATAAGCCATAAGATGATGTCCGAAAGTAATCGGCTGTGCTCTCTGAAGATGAGTATATCCAGGCATAACAACAGACGCATTTTCTTCTGCCTTATCGCAAATAACCTTTACAAGCTCTTTTACCATAGAAACCAAATTTTTAGTTTCCTTTTTGAGATAAAGTCTTATATCAACAGCAACCTGGTCATTTCTGCTTCTTGCTGTATGAAGTCTTTTACCTGTACTGCCCAATCTTTCAGTAAGTTCACCCTCAATAAAGGTATGAATATCTTCCGCATTAGGGTCAATCTCAAGCTTGCCACTTTCTATGTCAGCAAGGATTCCCTTTAAGCCCTCAATAATGAGTTCGGATTCCTTTTTATCAATTATTCCGACCTCACCAATCATCTCAGCATGGGCAATACTACCCTCTATATCCTCTTTATACATTCTGCTATCGAATGAAATTGATGAATTAAAGTCATTCGTTTTTTTATCTATTTCTTTAGAAAAGCGTCCTGCCCATAGCTTCATATCATATTCTCCTTGATTTATATAAAATAACATTCGGGCGAATACCGCATTTTATCCCAAAATACGGTACACGCCCAAACAGAAAATTTATTTTGCGACGGATTTCCGCATAAAATTTATGCTCTTAGCGAATAAATTATTTCTTAAAATATTCGTAATAAATCAGCCAACCGCATTATTTATCGTAACGGAAGCCTTTCTTGCCCTGAACCTTGATTGGAAGTCCGAAGAGGTTGATGAAACCTGCACTATCCTTCTGGTCATAAACTTCATCTTCATCAAATGTTGCAATATCCTCATCATAGAGTGAATATGGAGATGTAACACCTGCGTCAATGATGTTGCCCTTATAAAGCTTAAGCTTAACATCGCCTGTTACCTGCTCTTGTGTTGAATCAACAAAAGCTGAAAGAGCCTTTCTAAGTGGTGTATACCACTGACCGAAATAAACAAGTTCTGCAAAACGAAGTGCAACATTCTGCTTGTAGTGATATGTATCTCTATCAAGAGTAAGCTCCTCAAGCTTGTTGTGTGCGTGGTAAAGAATTGTTCCGCCTGGAGTTTCATAAACACCACGGGACTTCATACCAACAAGTCTGTTTTCAACAAGGTCAACGATACCGATACCATTTGCACCGCCGAGTTCATTGAGCTTCTTAACAAGCTCAACAGCACCCATCTCTACGCCGTCGATAGCTGTAGGAATACCCTTTTCAAAGTGAATTGTTACATAAGTTGGCTTATCAGGAGCCTGCTCTGGAGAAACTCCAAGCTCAAGGAAGCCTTCCTTATTATACATTGGCTCATTTGCAGGATTCTCGAGGTCAAGTCCTTCGTGAGAAATGTGCCAAATATTTCTATCCTTAGAATAGTTTGTTTCTCTTGTAATCTTAAGAGGAATGTTGTGTGCCTCAGCATAGTCGATTTCCTCATCACGAGATTTAAGGTCCCACTCTCTCCAAGGAGCGATAATCTTCATATCAGGAGCGAAAGCCTTAATAGCGAGTTCAAAACGAACCTGGTCATTACCCTTACCTGTGCAGCCATGGCAAATAGCGTCTGCACCCTCTGCAAGAGCGATTTCTACTATTCTCTTTGCAATGATAGGACGAGCGAATGATGTACCGAGGAGGTACTTATTCTCATAAACTGCACCAGCCTTAACTGTTGGGAAAACATAGTCCTCGATAAATTCCTTATTAAGGTCCTCGATATAAAGCTTAGAAGCACCTGTCTTTTTAGCCTTTTCTTCAAGACCTTCAAGCTCTGTTGCTTGTCCTACATCACCAGAAACAGCGATAACTTCGCAGTTATCATAATTTTCCTTGAGCCAAGGAATGATGATAGAAGTATCAAGACCGCCTGAATATGCCAAAACTACCTTTTTTATATCACCCATTTTATGTAACCTCCAAAATTATATTTGCACTATTTAGTGCGAAAGCCTTGTGGCTTCAGAACTTTGATAAGTATATTATACACTCTTTATGCAAAAAAGCAAGCTTTTTATTGCATATTTATTCGGGAATTTTAAAAATTTTTCTTCATTTTATTTTAAAAGCAATATTTTATACATAAATGCCACATATAAAAATCTCTGTAAAGTTTATAACTAAGCCAGTTTCTTAGTTAAAAAGCCCATAAGAAGGCTTTAAATTCATATATTGTCATAAATTAAGAACAATTTTTTTCAATAAGCAATTCAAACTAATATTAGTCAGAAATTTATCTCTTTTGCAGAAATATTCATAGCACACAGCGATAATTTCCCGTAAAAAAAGCCGTAAAGTGAGCTTTTACGGGCTTTTTAAGTATTATACAGCTATGCAAGTTTATACATAAAATCCATCTCAAAATTATACCACAATAAAATTTCACTAAAACGAAAATATCCTGCCTTTTCAGACAGACTATTGTTTGAGTTATAATTTATTTTCATCATTAAATTTATCACCAGTAAAAGTATCTCCTTGCTACTGCAACATATATATTCAAGACTATCTATAATAATGCTCTATTGCGTTAGTACATTTGGAAATAAATTATCTTT
>QWCE01006414.1_pt1 | contig 20010 bp, 29 predicted proteins | sample 1972531 | NCBI WGS metagenome assembly QWCE01 (sample SAMN09866716, study PRJNA288562) | Human gut metagenome isolate term4_stool, whole genome shotgun sequencing... | reverse complement strand
GAAGACATAGCGTCCTTGTCGGGTGGTGCCGGCGAGGCGTGGCTGGAACCTCTGCGTGAGACCGGAAAGAGCCTACCAAGCTCGGACCAGGGGGCCTGCGTTGTCTCTGTGCATGGCGCGTCTAAGGGCGCGTCTGAGGCTCCAACGAAGAGGGGGTCGTGTAATGCGACCCCCTCTGTTGGGGTGGCCAAAGCAGCGAGGCGTCGCCATTCACGGCGTCGTTCTCAACAAGTGGGAGAAACATCATGAGTTAAATAACGAAACGATAACAGAGTTATTTCATATTGAAAAAATCTAGCCCAAATCTAGATACGGATAGATTTTTTAACTCCTGTATCTAGATCGTACGGGTCGGGACTGGTCGGGTCGAGACTGGTCTAGTCAGTCATAGGTAGGCACAGGTATAGGCATAGGTAGGAGTCAGGGATGGCATTGATCGGGAATGAGAAGGGTAAAGGTGTAGCAGGGAAGGACATGGAGTTGGCCTGGGAAAGAACGCTACAAGGGATAAGGGAGATTGAGCGAGTATCAAGGCGATGGCAGAGGACTCTAGATAGGGAGCTTCCCGAACAATTCAGCTCTCGAGCTAAAGGAAAGTATCTTCTCTTCTACGCGCGGCTAGTGATGTTGGTCATGGATGCGCAGGAAGCAATTAAGGCGATGGAGAGCGAAGCAGCATCGCAGTTGGTCGGTGGGAATTGTGAGGGGGACCACGATGAATACTAGAGACGTTTTCGAGTCCCAAGAGCGAGCCAAGGTATCTGTAGCGGTGTACTACTCCAGTCTAGAGGAGCTGCACAGCACGCTAACGGATGCTGACGAATGGGAGTTATGCGCGCGGGCCAAGAACCAGGCAGCGCACGCCCTGGCGGGGATTTGTGTGTCGCATGACTTTCTAGATGAGATTGAGAGTCTCAAAAACGGGCCGGGGGTGGATAATGCCGCACCCGAATAAAGCAAAGGGTGATAGGGCTGAGCGTGGGGTGCTCAGGATACTGTCGGAGTATGACAGCTCGGCCCGGCGCACTCGTCCTGGTCGGCGTGAGGATGAGGGAGATATTCACGCGCTGAGCATTACTTGGCAGGTGAAGGATGTTGCACGACCAGTGTGGCGTGACTGGCTCACACAGATAGCCGAACAAGTTGAGCGTTCCCCCTACCAGCACGGCGCCATCGTCTGGAAACTCAGAGGATACGGTGGGAAACCAGCAAAATGGCTCACAGTAATGGAACTCGAACAAATGTGCGATCTCATCGCAGAAAAGGAACAGCAACGATGAACACAAATGAGTCTCGCGGAATCTTCGCAGGTTACGTCAACAAAAGCACTGACTCCGGGAATGAAATCAACGTTTGGGGCGGGGAGGAACTGACCAAACAAATACTTGACGACCACAGCACAGACTTTAAGGTCACAGAATTCAACCCTTACGTCGCCAAGATCGTGTTCACCATTTCAAAAATATGGGATGCGATCAAAGCGAAATTGGGGAAGGCCGATAATGCTTCTTCCGTAGACATGCTATTGGACAAACTCGCAGAACTGATCGGAGAGAACAATGGGTAACGGTCATGGGCTCATGTGGAATAAAGAGCAACTCAGGGAACTCGCCAACATGCTTGAGGAAGTCTCCAGAAACATCAACGCAAGAGAAGTATCCGCTGGAGATCATGAGACGAGAGTCTATACAAGAATAGTGAACCTTCTAGGATTTATCACACTCTACCTCGAGGTTATCAATAATGAGATTCCCCCAGAAATGATTGGCGTCTCTCAGTTCAGAGATCTTGTCGATAAAACAATGCATGTGATTGCAGCTCTGCGTGTAATCGTGTGCGCAGAGGACCTCCCAGAAATAATTGGGAAAGATGACAGTGAAAAACTGGGTAACGCTGTCATCTACTACGAGAACAATATCGTGTCTGTTCTGCAGGCCATCGTTGAGATGCTCTAGGAGAACACAATGCTGCTATCTGATAGGGACATTAAGCGCGAACTTGAGCGTGGAGAGCTGGATATCAGCGGAATCACTGAGGATGCTATCCAGCCAGCAAGCGTAGATGTGCGACTGGACAACAAGTTCCTCGTATTCAACACGAGGAACTATACATACATCGACCCATCAGAAGATCGGATGACTCTCACCGATGAGGTTGAAGTTCACTCCTGGGAAACATTCATCATCAACTCTGGAGAGTTCATTCTGGCGTCAACCAAAGAGGCTGTATCGCTGGGGGCTTCTCTAGCGGGCAGAATAGAGGGTAAGAGTTCGCTTGGACGTCTTGGACTAATCATCCATTCCACAGCTGGGTTCATAGACCCAGGATTCACAGGCCAGCTAACACTCGAACTATCTAATGTTTCTGCCTTCCCCATCCTTCTTCGCCCCAGCATGAAGATAGCGCAGTTGTGCTTTTTCCGACTTAGTAGCCCAGTAGAGAAACCCTATGGGAATGATTCACTCTGGTCTAAGTATCAGAATCAGCAAGGGCCTACACGGTCCGCCTCATGGATGAACTTCTATAAGGATGAGTTCGGGCATGTCCATTCGAGGTAGGAGAAACCATGTCTGAGAACTACTACCTTGATAGGCAGCAGAGAGAGTACCTACTCAAGGATTTGGCTACCCTCTTGGAGCACATACGCGACCTGGACAATGTGCTCACGCGGCAGACACGCTACCACGGTCAAGGACGCCACAGTGTCGATAGTCCGCTACCGTTCAGCGTGCAGGCTAGCGATTTCCGGCACGAGATAGCAGCAGCGTTACCTGGCATCTGCGAAACACTGGGCTACACAACACCGTTTGCCCATACCACCTCCATTATTGACTGCCTCACCTGGCTCAGCCGCAATCATATGAAGCTGGCCGCCTATGAGGATGCGGAGAAACTAGCCGACGACATCGCATCATGGGCGCGCCGTATTGTCACCATCGTCGACAGGCCCAAGTACCCGGACTTCACCGGAAAATGCCCAAACTGCAGAGAATCCATCTACAGCTACGCTAACATCGGTGAAATCATCTGCCCCTCGTGCGGAGAAACACTAGACATCCTGACGCTCAAAGCACTATGCAGGAAGGATCTATACCAAAGGTGTTTCACTAGAGCAGTGATCCGCAGATTCCTCACAGACCGCGGAGTACCGGACAGTACTCAACGCCTATGGCTACGAGAGATACAACCTCTCAACTATGGAGGCAGAAACTATTGGAACATGTACGAGATTAACGCCCGTGTAGAGGAATGGCTTCGTAAAAAGGCGCAGCGTAGTGCCTAGCTTTGCTCGGACTATTGCCGCTTAATGTGTTAGGCTAGAGCCGTAAGGCGTAGTGCCTGAAAGCTGATTATCGTTGCTAACCCTCACATTGATGCGTGGGGGTTTATTCATATGCGGAGAACATCAAATTTGGCAGAAGTAAAGGCGATGCCGTAGCGCAGTTCTGAACGGAGATAGAAGCAATGGGAAGCGGAAAATTCACCAGTCGCCAACCTCTCCGTTCGCAAGGTACGCCCACAAAGCTCCGTGCCCGTGTCCTCGCCCGCGACCACTACTGCTGCCAGCTAGGCTTGCCAGGCTGCACGCATAAAGCCGAGGAGGTCGACCACATTATCCCAGTGTTCGAACACGGCACCGACACTCCAGATAACCTCCAGGCCGTCTGCCGCAACTGTCATAAGCAGAAGACTCAAGCGGAAGCACGCCGCGCTGCTGCGAAGTTTTCCCGTAAACGACCTGCGCGACTGCACCCAGGCCTCATCTTCTAAAAAAAGGAGCCCTGGGAGGCTGTTAGAGGGGGCAGAATAGACGCTGAGGGAACGGTCATCGCGCCGGGCTGAGTGCCTAGGTCGGTGCTGGTAGGGGGGTGGGGACCCCCTCCCCCCGCTTACGCCCGGGCGGGCGGCATAGGGGCTCACTCTATGTACGGGTTTAGGCTTTTTACCTGGGTAAATAGGCAGTTTCTAGTGTAGTTATTGGGTGCTAGAAAATCTATGTTTTGAGGCTAGAAATGGTGAGAACGTGCCCTGTGTGTGGTGCTCCGGTGCCGGTGAATCTGGGGCCTGGGAGGCTGCGTATCTATTGTTCTTCGGCATGCCGCCAGACGGCCTATAGACTTCGGCACACCCTGCCTGCGGAACTCGCTGCACTCTCATCCTGTAGCGGTAAGCCGATCATTCATTTGGGGATGAGTAGGCTTGCTGTGCTGGAAATGGACGGATGTTACGCGGGTGGGGTGTTGCCGGAGGGCGCGGCTCGTGTCCTTGCTCTGTGTGAGGGGACGTATATGGAGTGGGTGGGGGAGAAGATACGGGTTTTTGGGTGGAGTTCGTATCTACGCCCATTGCGGCTGCAGCTCGGCGGCTGCGAGGTAATTGTGTTGTGTGGTGATTGCCGGGTACAGGTGTCGGGGGAGCGTGTGGGGGCAGCGTCGAACGATATTAGAAACATAGACCATGTGATTACAGGTCTGCTGTGGCAGACCAGGAGAACTGTGCAGAGGAGGGAGAAACAATGGGTATGAGAGGGCCGGTTCCTAAAAGGTCAGAAGATCGTGTGCGCCGGAATAAAGACACGCTGGCGACTACGAAGGCGGCGGGGGCTAAGAAGGTTTCTATTCCCCGCTGTGATTCTTCCTGGCATCCGATTGCGAAGCGTTGGTATAACTCGCTGAAGCGTTCCGGGCAGTCTGCGTTTTATGAGCCGTCAGACTGGACCTATGCGTGTCTTCTTGCCTATGAGCTGACTGTGCTGTTAGAAGAGCCGAAGGTGCGGGCTGCGGCGCTGCAAACCATTATGGCGGGTATGAATGATCTGTTGACGACGGAGGGGGCACGTCGCCGCATGAGGTTGGAGTTGGAGCGGGGGGAGACCAGCGGAGTAGAGGATAACGTTGTCGACATTACCGATTATGCCGCCTTCTACGGATGATCTGCTCTATCCCGGATATTACACAGACCCTGTGACAGGGGCGTGGTGTACGCTACCGTGGCCGGGCGATAAAACAAAAGACTATGGGGTTCCGGAGCGTCTCGCCCTTCTGCCTGATTCTCTGGGGCCAGGAGTAATTGCCTGGTGTGAACGTTATCTTGTGCATCCGAAGACGGGGGAGCCGTGGAGGTTCACTCCGGGGCAGAAACGATTCTTGCACCTGTGGTATGCGGTCAATGATGAGGGCTATTTTCTCTACCGGTCGGGAGTAAAACGCGGTGCGAAAGGTACTGGTAAGGACTATTTGGCTGCGGCGATGGTGTGTGCAGAGTTTTGTGGGCCAGTCCACCTAGCAGGATGGCGCAATGGAACGCCTATTGGGGAGCCGCAGCGTATGGCGCTTGTCCAGATCGGCGCGAACTCTCTAAAACAGACCAACGAGGTCTTGGGGCTTGCTAACGCGATGTTCTCCAAGGAGCTCGTGAAAAAGCTCAAGATAGATACCGGAATCACACGCACTCTCAAGCCGGGAGGCTCCCGCATCGTCGGCCTCACCTCCTCAGAGAAAAGCGCGGAAGGTGACCCCGCCACCTTCATTGCTCTTAATGAGGCGCTGGCGCTGGATACGCCGGTACCGACGCCGTCAGGCTGGACGACAATGGGGCGGCTCGAAGAGGGCAGCATCATTATCGGCTCCGGGGGGAAGCCTGTGCGAGTAGTGCAAGCTCTCCCCGTGCAGGAGGGAAGAACGTGCTACAGGGTGACCTTCTCAGACGGGACAAGCATCGTCGCATCCGACGGACACCTATGGGCCGCGAAGAGGTCCGCCTATCCGAACGCGAAGGTGAAGATCTATACGACGCGGGAGATGGCCGAAGCCGATTATGCGACCCGGGTGCCGAGAAATAAGGGGTTGGTGGACTCGCCAGACTGCGAGCTTCCCGTAGATCCGTGGGTACTGGGGTACTGGCTCGGTAACGGCGATAAAACAGGGCCGGTGCTCAGCTGCGATAATACCGATGTTCCGGAGCTATGCGACATTATCACGCAGCGTGGCTACACCGCGAAGCCACTGCCCTCTGATCGCGCCGGGCGCGTTTATGTGTCAATCCCAGGGCGGAGGACTGGCGGGCCTCTAGACAAGAGACCAATGGCACTGAAGGGGGTGCTCCGCAGTCTTTTCCCTGAAGGGGTAAAAAGGATACCTACAGAGTACCTACGGGCGTCGATGTCACAGCGCGTGAATATTATCCGTGGTCTCATAGATTCAGACGGATGCGTAACGAAAGACGGGTATATCATCTTCGTTAACACGAACCGAGCCGTGGTAGACGGCCTGGTGGAACTGCTGAGAAGTATCGGAGAACTGCCGAGCATCGAAGTTCAAGATGACGCGAAATACACGTCGGGGCGATGCTACAGAGTGTTCTACGCGCCAAGAGTCGTATGCCCTGCTTCCCTGAAACGGAAGGCAGACAGGGTAAAGCTCTCAACGTCAGCGTTCGGAGTTTACGAGTCGATAACAAGTATCGAGCAGGTAGCCTCAGTGCCAGTACGATGCATATCCGTTGACGCTCCCGATCACCTTTTCGTCGCAGGCGACGGATGGAAGTTAACGCATAACACGCATCATTTCACGGAGGCGTCGGGCGGTCACAAGCTGGCGGCGGTAGCCCGCCGTAACGTCGGCAAGTCACCCGCCTGGATTCAAGGGAGACTCTGCGAGTTCACTAACGCCCACCAAATGGGCATGGATTCGGTGGCAGAACAATCTTTCGAGGCTTGGCAAGCACAGGCGATGGGGCGCACCCGGCTCAAAGACATTCTCTATGACTCTATCGAAGCCCCACCCGGCCTCGATATGTACTCACTCGACGATATCGCCACCGGCCTTGCCGCGTCCTACATGGACGCACCGTGGGCAGACTTCAACAGACTCACCGGCGAAATCCAAGACACTCGCACCACCCCTGCAGATACCATCCGCTTCTACTTCAATGGGCTCGCAGCAGAAGAAGACGCCTGGTGCGACCCGGGTGCATTCGATGACTGCGCTCACCCCGAGATCGTTGTCGATAAGGGGGAGAAGATCGCGCTCTTCCTCGACTGTTCAAAAAACGAGGACTGCACAGTACTCGTCGGCTGCCGCCTTACCGACGGACACGTCATCTCTCTCGGCTGCTGGCAGCGACCGCATGGTAAACGCGCCGAAGACTGGTCAGTACCCCGCAACGAAGTTGACGCTCACGTCGAAGAAGCTATGGCACAGTACAAAGTCTGCTGGTTCGGCGTCGACCCCTCACCTGCCAAAGACGATGAGAGTGGCCACCTCTACTGGATGCCCCTCATTGACCAATGGCACCAACGCTACGCCCGCAAACTCCCCATCTGGGCAACACCCGGTAGAGGAGGCCACTCCGTCCTCTTCGACATGCGCCAATCCCAACCAGGAGGCCGCGACCGCATGCGACTCTTCACTGAGCAAGCCATGCAAACCGTCGAAGAAATCGAAACAGAACGCACCCTCACCCACGACGGAAACCCCCTGCTTCGCCAACACGTCTTCAACGCCCGCAGACGCCCCAACCAATGGGGAATCGGCCTCGGAAAACTCAACCGCGACTCCGACAAGAAAGTCGACTACGCCGTCGCCATGGTGGGAGCACGCATGGGCCGCATCCTCGCACTCCGCTCCGGCAAAGTCACCCCCCACCGCACAGGTGGCGCAAAACGTATCAAACTCTAAGCACAACGAAAGGGGCAATGATGACAGCCGCCATCACAATTGACCAGCGCACCCTCCCCCTCACCGACGAGGACGCGCACACACTCGGCAAACTCATTGCCCAATACAACACTCACCTAAACCGAAACATCACTCGCAGCAACTACTTTGAGGGTAAACACAAACTCCGACGCCTTGGTCTTACTCTCCCGGCACAACTCCGCGACCTCGACACCGTAGTCGGATGGCCTACACAAGCCGTCACCACACTAGAACAACGACTCGACCTCGATGGATTCGTCCGCGCCGGGCAGGCGGAGACGGATACGACGTTGGATGAGATTTTTACCCGCAATAATATGGCGATTGAGGCGTCGCAGGCGCACACTGCTGCCCTGGTCCATGGGACAAGTTTTGTGGCGGTGACGGCACCGGCAGAGCCGGGAGACCCGGCAGCGGTGATTACGGTGCACTCGGCCTTGCAGGCAACGGGCTTATGGGATGCCCGCCATCGGTGCCTATCGGCGGGGCTTATTGTTGAACGTCATGAGGATAGTGAAGGCGCTCCTCGCCGGTTGGTGATTATGGCGCGCGATCATGTGACAACGATTCTTTTAGAGAAGAACGTAAGGCCGGTGGTGGAGACAACGCCGCATGCCCTGGGGAGGGTGCCGATGGTGGCGCTTTCCCACCAGCCGTGGTTGGAAAAACCATTTGGTGTGTCACGCATTTCACGTGCAGTCATGTCGATGACCGACCAGGCGGTGCGCTGCATCATGCGCACCGAGGCAGCATCAGAGTTTTTCAGTTTCCCACAGCGCTACATCCTGGGCGTGGATAAAGAGTCCGCCGGTAGCGAGATGGAAATGTATATGAACCGTTTCCTCGCTTTTGAAAAAGATGAGGATGGGGACCTACCAAAAATCGACCAGTTGAACGGGCAAGGAATTCAACCGCATATTGACGAACTGCGCTCTATCGCGATGATGTTTTCCGGAGAGACCGGAATCCCACCGTCTTTCCTTGGGATAATTCACGATAATCCGGCATCAGCTGACGCTATCCGCGCGGGGGAGGCAAAGCTAGTCAAGATAGCGGAACGAGATCAGGTGATTTTCGGCGCACGCTGGTGCGAAGTCGCCAACCTGGCACTGCATATTGCCACGGGTGAAAATTCGAATCAGCATACGTTGCGGGCACGGTGGAAGGACGCGTCCACTCCAACGAAGGCCGCGCAAGCACAGTCGGTGATGCAGCTAGTCTCCGCAGGTATCCTGCCGCCCACGTCTGAGATCACCTACGAGCTTCTAGGATATGATGCGACGACGATTAGCAGGCTGGTAGCGGAGGCGCGGAAGAATAATTCCGATGAGCTTTTCCGGATTGCCGCCGGGGCAGCTCGCGGCACTGCGGTTCCTGAGGATAAATCACGAGAACGTTGGATTCATTCTGAGGAACTCTAGACTATGGCATCCACGAAATCTAGCGATGTGAAACTGCCGGTAGAATGGGTGCGTCATTCAACGGAGTTGGAAAGTATTACTGCCGCGGCGAAGCGACATCTTCTTCACGAGGTGAGCACTAATCCGGGGATGAGCAAAGACGACTTTCTTGTCCTTTATTGTGATGTCGTCCATAATTATGGGCAGCTTGCAGCCGATAGCGCTGGTCGGGCAGTGGTGAAGTCAAGAGCCCGTAATAAGCTCCTCGCAGAGTTACCAGAGGTGAAGACGCTGTGGAAGGGGGTTCATCCATCGCAGGCGCAAGGAAACATTAAATGGGCGTTAAATGCGAGCAAGGTGAAGTGGAAAAACTTTGACAGAGTGTGGGATACGCAAGATAATGCGGCGGTACTAGCAGCTAATGAGCTTATTTCTCAGGGGAGTTTTGAACGCTCAGTACTAAAAGGTGCGCGCGATACTGTTAAGCGGGCGACAACGGAAGCAAAAACCAGGTACTACCGTATCCCATCACCTGGAGCATGCTCGTTTTGTCTAATGCTCGCTGGACGCGGGGCGGTATACACCACTTATGAGGCAGCAGTGGGGAGCCTGAACACTTCTGGGATCGGACGTTATCACGATCACTGCAGATGTGTAGCAGCCGAAGGATACTACACGCAAGGCTCTAACCCAGATAATAAGTACTCTTACGAGCTTCCATCTGTTGTACAACGACTAGCGGAGAAGTGGGCGCGGATTGCGGAAGTCGCCGGCGAAAGTATCCGAACGAATAGGGCATGACATACCCGCCGACAATATTCCTCATGAGTATGTGTATACAGCCAAGGAACTAAGAGACTTCGGCCTCATCACTGGAAAACCGGCAGAAGAATTGCCAGATGCGAAAAGGTTCATTGAAATACTCACCGGGGAAAAGGTCGAATACTGCCGTGAACTGGGGAATATGCCTAAAGAAGAACTGGAAAAACTGCTTCCGAAAATAAAAGTAAAACGCGAGTTCAAAAACTTACCCACGCAAGAATTAGAGAGGAAACATCTAGTGCTCACTTCCCCAGACTTCTTTGTTGGGAAACGAACAAAAGAAATCAAAACTCTCAAACGATTCTACGAAGAATATGGGGAAGAGGAACAAACAGAGAAATACGCGAGAAGAGTTGCTGGCGTTATTAGAGATGGGCGACATCAAGCAGCAGAGATCGTCATAAACGCGCGCAATGGCAAAATCAACAGGAAAGTAGCAAAAGATGCTTTATCTCAGGCGATTAGGGCAAGTGATAACATCACTTCAGTATTTTTCTTAGGTAAAGATAGTGCAGGATACTATAATTTCATCTGGAACTAGTGTGTGTTTTAGAGAGGAGAAGGCATGAGAACATACAAGATATTTGTTCATGTTAAGAACTCCACCGCAGAAGAAGTGACACGCACGCTCACTAATAAGTTCCACGCCAGAACTTGCCATGACGGAACACTGTTAATTAGTGATGAGAGGCGAGAAAACAGGGACGCCGCAGAAATAGAAATTGATTGTGCCCTCGGATGGGTATTCGTTCTAGCCTATCTACCCTATGGTGATTCTTGGGAAGAATGGCGTGACCTCATCTGGAGAACCTTAACAAGTGAGCTTCACCACGCCATGGACATAGAAGTACAAGACAATCACGACAACATCATCTATGAAGCGGAACGCCCAGCGGTCTCTGCGGAAAAGTCAGTTGCCTAGCTAACCTACATACCTAAATAACACCCCGCCACCCTCTCTTGGGTGCGGGGTTTTCCTTTACCCACCGCCTGTAGCCGCGTGTCCGCGCCGGGCGGTGTGGTGTGTTTGAGCACCCTTTCCAGCCGGGGGTTGTGATGGTTGGGCACTTGACCCACGGTGCTTGTGATGTGGGGTTTGTTGTTTGAGGAGAAAAATCATGCCAGATCATGTGACGCCGAATGACGTTGCCCAAATGGCTACTGGTGACCAGAACGCCGACGATGCGCAGAATGAGCGGTCGGAGGTGAAAGAGTTCACTCCGCCTGCTTCGCAGGAGGAGTTTGATCGGATTATTGCGAGCCGGATTAGCCGGGTGGAGCGCAAATTCTCTGACTATGACGAGTTGAAGAAGAAGGCGCAGCAGTTCGACGACTACCAGGACTCCCAGAAAACTGTGGAGGAAAAACTGGCGGCGGAGAACACCCGCCTTATGGAGCAGATTAAGGCTTTTGAGGATAAAGAGCGTCGTTCAGCTATTGCTGCCGAGTGTGGTCTGGATCCGAAGTTTTTGAATTTGCTCAATGGCTCAACCGAAGAAGAGCTGCGGGAGCAGGCTTCCATGTTGGCAGAGGCTCTAGCAACGTCGTCCGCTGCTTCGCAAGCAGGGCCTACGGTAAGTGGTTTGGCTTCGCAGCCGTCTCCTTCTTCTAGTGTCGATGATTTCCCTCCTCGGGACTTTTTCTACGCCTAACCAACCATCTAGATGAGCCTTTGAAGGAGGTTTCTCATGTCTACGTTTGATAAAAGTATTTCCCGCGATAGTGCGGGTAAGGCACTCATCCCCGACAGCTACGTTAATTCGGTGCTGCAAGAAGCAACCCACTCGTCTGTGGTACTGCAGCGAGCAAAGAATGTGCGGCTTTCCAGCAAGAAAACCACCCAGCCGGTGCTAGCTACCCTGCCGGACGCCTATTGGCTGCAAGGTGATACTAGCTTGAAGCAGACCAGTGATGTGACCTGGAAAGATCTCACCATCACCGCTGAAGAGCTTGCCGTGATCGTTCCTATCCCGGATGCTGTTTTGGCTGACGCAAACATTAACCTGTGGGACAACATTAAGCCGCTGCTGGCTCAAGCAATCGGTAAGAAGATTGACCAGGCTGCACTGTTTGGTGTGGATAAGCCCACTTCTTGGCCGGAGGGTGTGGTGGCTTCAGCGACTGCCGCCGGTAATGTTGTTCAGCTGGCTGCTGGCAAGGACATGGGCGTTGCAGTGGCAGAGCTGGGTGAGAAGCTTGCCGGGCAAGGCTACGCCATTAATGGTTTCGCCTCGGCTCCTGGTTTGCAATGGAAGCTGGTGGGACTGCGAGATCAGCAGGGAACCCCGATCTACACTACTGGTCTTGCTGGTAGTACTCCCACTGGCCTGTACGGCTACCCGCTCAACGAGTGCCTCAACGGCTCGTGGAACGCTACTGCCGCGCAGTTGCTCGCTGCTGACTGGAGTAAGTGCGTGGTCGGTATTCGCCAAGACATCACCTATGAGATCTTCCGTGAAGGTGTCGTCTCTGACGAATCCGGCAAGGTCATTGTGAACCTCATGCAGCAGGATATGAAGGCCATGCGTGTTGTTATGCGTGTCGGCTTCCAGGTTGCTGCACCGGCTACCTCTCTTGCTGCCGGTGAGGCCAAGCGCTACCCGGCCGGAATCATCGCCCCAGCTGCTGCTTAACAATGGCGGTGTGTGATGCAACTACGTAATAAAGAGGATGGTCGCATCCTCGACGTTGCCGACGAGCACGCCTACGTGTTGGAGGCATTGGGTTGGGAGCAGCTAACGCCGCCTGCCCCGAAGCCCCGGGCACGTCGTGCGAAGACGAAGCAGCCCGAGGAGTAGGCGTCCATGGCTCTTGCAACAGTAGATGATGTGAAAGCCCGGTGGACTGCACCAGATCCGCTCCCGGAAGATAGCCAGCTTGAAGCACTCCTAGAGGATGCGGAGCTGGTATGTGTGTCTGCTGTCCCTACCCTCTTGGAGAAGGTTGCGCAGGATCCTACTGGCCAGCTGGAGAAAAACGTTGTTTACGTGGAATGCCAGCTGGCCATGCAGGTTCTCGTGAATCCGAAAGGTATCCGCCAGGTGTCGAATACGTCTGGTCCGTTCTCCCAGGCTATTACCTATGGAGCGGAGACGATTCGGGCGGGCATGGTGCTTTCTTCCCAGCAATTGCAACTATTGGGAGCCGGGAAAGGACGCATGTTCACTATCGATATGACGCCGAAGCCAGCAGCGCCGCAGCTGTACCCCTCTCAGGTGATCAATTGGCCGGAGGTGGGATAGAAAGTGTATCCCACATTGTTTTCTGTCTATTGGTCACCAAAGATCGAGCAGGCTGACGGCCTGGGCAATACTGCCCTCTCGTATGGTGATTCGGAGACTGTCGCAGTGTTCGGATGGCATACGGGAGGCGCGGACGCCGCCAGCGGGATAGCTCCGCAGCGTGTCATCTATGATGCCGTGCTGTATGCGCCGCAGAATATCCGTTTCCATCACGGTGACCGTATCGAGTTGCCGGGTGAGGGATTGTTCACTGTGGAGGGCGAGCCGAAACGGTGGGCGAATAACCCTTGGTTTAATCCCGGTATGGCTGAGGTCGACCTGAAGAGGGTGGACGCGGCATGGGAGTAAACATCAAGTGGAAAATGGCGGGTTTCCGGCAGTTGCGAAAAAGCCCTGAGGTGGCAGTGGATGTCGAGTCGCGTGCTCGGCGTATTGCCGATGCTGCTGGTGAGGGGTATGAGGCTTCGCAGGTGATGGGTAAAACCCGTGCCCGCGCGTCAGTCATCACCGCTACTTATAAGGCCCAGCGGGATAACGCCAAACATAACACGCTGCTAAGGAGTCTCAATGCTGGTGGATAGCGGCCGACCGTCTGCGCAGAAGGTGGCAGTGATGATTCTCTCATCGTCGTTGCCGGTGCCGGTATCGACAGAGGTGCCGGAGTATCGACATGAACGATTCGTCACTGTTCAGCGTATTGGTGGCGGTATGCAAAACGCTGTGACGGATAGGGTACAGCTGGCGATACAGGGTTGGGCAGAAACACAGCTTGCCGCGGAGCAACTGTGTCTCGACTGCGAAGCAGCCTTATCAGCCATGGTGTGCACACCATTTCACGGTGTGATGATTCGCCATTTCCGGGAGGCGACAGCACCTTTGAACTTCCCGGATGAGTCAGGCCAGCCACGCTACCAAGCACTCGTGGAGTTCGACCTTATCGTTCACTAATACCTTCTCTGCAAGGGGTTTTGAGCCTAGTCTCACACACTGTTCGAAAACTTCTTGATTGGAGAAAATCATGGCCAATACGGCTTTTATTACCTCTTCGGCTAGCGCGCCGAAGGGTGTCATGTTTGTTGCCCCTGTCGGTACCACCATGCCGAAGTCGGCGGTGGAAGAACTCGACCCGGCTTTCCAGGATATGGGCACCATCTCGGACGCTGGCGTCACCCAGAACATTGAGCGTGAAACCACCAAGGTGAAGAACTATGGTGGTGAAACCATTTATGTTCTGCAGAACTCTTACGACAACACCTTCGATATTGAGGTTGTCGAGTCCGTCAACGCCACCACCTTGAAGGGCATCTTCGGTGAGGCGAACGTTGATAATAGTGACCCGAACAATATTGTGGTGAAGCACAATAAGGCGAAGCTTGCCCGCTGCTCTGTTGTGGTTGACCATCTTATTGATCAGGGACTTGTGCGCCACGCCATCGAGGTCGGCCAGATCACCTTGTCCGGTGAGGTCAACCGTACCCATGAAGACATTGTGAAGTACAAGCTGAAGGTGGATACCTTCCCCGGCTCGGACGGCAATAACCTCATGGAGTACATCGCCATTATTGATGGCGCGGGCAACGCTACTACCGAACTGCAGGTAGCTACCAGCGTGCTGAAGGACGCCAAGGTTGGCACCAAGTATTCGGCTAATGTGCTGGCCACTGGTGGCGCTGAACCCTACACCTTCACTGTCGCTACTGGTTCTTTGCCTGCTGGCCTACAGCTGGCTGCTACTGGCGCTATTACTGGTACTCCGACTGGTGAAGCCGGTACCGCCACGTTCACTGTCCAGGTTGCCGATAAGACCGGTGCGAAGGCTACGAAGGAGCTTTCCATCAAGGTCGCTGCAGCCTAACTGATTCCTGCCTGGTGAAGGGGGTGAACCCCTGAAAAAATTGTGAGACTAGGCCGCCCTCTTCGCCGGGCGGGGCACCCCACACGGGGTAAAAGGCCTACAGTCTCCACCTCTCAAAGACAGTTCGAAAGGCCCGTCTCACATGACCACCTACCACAAGATCATCCCAGCTTTCGACGACTCGCTGAAAGTCGGATTCGAAATCCCACAAAAAACCGGCGACCCTATCCGCTTTGAAGTTCCCCGCATGGATTACCTTCCCCGCAAAGTAGGGGAAGCCTACGCCGCATGGATCGACGAATTCTACAAGGACAACGAGATGCTGCCCGTCGAAGCTCTCCAGGTCGATTGGTTCATGGACAATATCGGTTTGCCTAAATCAATTGCAAACAAGGTGAAGGGGCTGACCAACGGGGAGAAGCAGCAAATCTTCAAAGTGTGGAATGACGAATCATCTATCACCGTGGGGGAATCCGAAGCCTCTGCACCCTCCTCAACGACCACCAATTAGCAGAGGCACTCACCTACGACATGCTTACCCTAGGGCTCCACACAGCCTATCTAGGGACACCGTACCTGTCCTGGAAGGAACTCTCTACGGTCATCCGTTGCCTTCCACCGACAGCGAAACTCAATGAAGCACACAGCGATGATCCAGGGAAAGCGCCCTACCAAACACCGCAATCCCAACTGCTCTTCATGATCTTGGACGAGCTCCGCAACCTCCGCGCCGGGGTTCCTTTCCCAGAGTCTCTCCCCCGCCTCTACGACGACATCATGGGGCTCACACATGAGACCACCGCCGAGGGAGAAGAACCCATCGAGCAGGCGGAAGAGTCCATCCGCGACAAAATCACCAGAATCAGACAACACGCAAAGGAACAAACCTAATGGCAGGAAACGGCATCGAACTCGCAGTAGCCTATGTCTCCATCGTTCCCGAAGTGTCGAAGATTGCGCCGGGCGTACGCCAAGCATTAGGCGCCGGTAAGACACTGGGGTCGAAGATGGCCAGTGGTGCATCTTCTGCTCTCAAGAAGGGCCTGAAGGTTGCTGGCCTGGCTTCTCTCGGAGCGTCAGTCGGTGGCGCTATTTCTGCTGGCCTGTATAAGGGGCTCGGTCGGTTGACGGCGATTGAGCAGGCTCAGGCGAAACTGAAAGGCCTTGGCCATTCCGCCCAGTCGGTATCCACGATCATGGATAACGCGCTTGCTAGCGTGAAAGGTACAGCCTTTGGTCTTGAAGAAGCGGCAAGCGTCGCCGCCTCTAGTGTCGCTGCAGGTATCCGGCCGGGCAAAGAGCTTGAAAAGACGCTGAAGCTGGTTGCAGACGCGTCGACCATTGCTGGCCGCGATATGGGCAGCATGGGGACCATCTTCAACAAGGTTATCGCCCAGGGCAAAGTGCAGGGCGATGAGCTCATGCAGCTTTCCGAGGCTGGTATCCCCGCGTTGGCGCTGCTGTCGAAGCAGATGGGGAAGACCACCACTGAAGTATCCGGGATGATCAAAAAAGGGCAGATTGATGCCAAAACGTTCATGGATGCTATCGGTAAAGGTATGCCGGGTGCTGCGCTATGCATTCTCTGGGATGACGGAGCTTCTTGACTCTATGGATGCTACCGCCCAGCCTGTCATGAAGCGTTTCGAGGGCTATATCCGGGGCACGATGGTTCCTGCGCTGCGGTCGATGGCGCCGGAGGCAAAAACAGCGTTTGCAGCGCTTGGGGAGTCATTGTCGAGTGTGGTGAGCGCAGGACAGCTTGACCAGGCTAAAAACTCGGCGGTGACCGTCCTTACAGGCATGCGGGATGCTGCTATCGCCCTCGCTCCGCCGTTTCTGCGTCTGGTGACTGTTGCCGCGCAGGTGGGGGCGGCGATTTCTGTTGATACCTGGAAGATTTTCGCTGATGTGCTCAATGGGACGGCTGAGGTTGCGGAGCATGTGGTCGCCCCGATCACCTCGGTAGTAGCCAAACTTACGGGTGCTGCACCGGGGCTGATGCAGACTGTTACGGTGTTTTACGGGTGCGTTTACGGGGTTTGGGGGCCTGGCTGTCGGCGCTGTGGTGACGGGTGTCACCATGTTGGCGTCGACTGTTAATAGTGCGAATTCGTCCTTTGATAGTGCGTCGAAGGGGATGCGGGCGGCGAATGTTGAGCTGGAGAAAGTCCGCAATAACGTCATGCTCACGAAGGGTGAGATGAGCACTGAGCAGGTTGACGCGGTTACAGCATCGCTCAATAAGACGATTGATGCGACGAAAGAGCTGAGTGAGACAAGCAAGTTCGGAACTCAGTTGTCGCACCTTTTCGGCGCCTATAACGGTGATGGTCTTGACCGTCAGATTGCGAAGATTGACACGGCGAAAGCAAGCATGGAGTCGTGGCAGTTTGTGCAGGATCGCTTGGGGATGTCGCAAAAGGAGATTACGCAGGCTATCGCCCAGGGTGGGGACGCCTATAACTCCTTAGTTTCTAAAGTTGGTGGGCTGGGGGAGCAGGGGAAGGCTGCCGCAGCTGATATTCAGTATCTTCGCAGCAAAGTGACGGAGATGCAGGCGGCCGCACTAAATGCGACACCGCTGCAGCAGTTCACCTCTGCAATGAAGCTTCTAGGTGATGCCAGCGTCGATATCTCTGCGAAGCTGAATGTGTATTCGCAGACGGTAGCTCTTCTCGCTGGCCGTGACCTGTCAGCAGAGCAATCCACCGCCAATATGAACGCTGAGATTGAGAAGAATAAGCAGGCGTTTGAGCAGGCTGCTGAGGCAGCGGCGCAGGCGGGCGGTGCAATGCTCACCGCCACTGGTCAGATCGACACCACTACCGCTGCAGGACGTGAACTGTTCTCCAGTGCCCAGAAAATGTCGGAAGCCCTCTACGGCCAAATTACGGCGATGCAGCAAAAGGGCTCGACGGAAAAGGACATGATCGCGCAGGCGCAGGCTACCAGGGATACGTTCATTATGAACGCCCAGGCAGCCGGGATGAACGCCGAGCAGGCCCGCAAACTCGCCGACTCCTATATTGGCATCCCCAAGCAGGTTGTCACCGTCATAACGAACCCGGGTATTGCTGCAGCCTCAGCAGAGATCGCCAAATACAAGGGAAAACTAGACGCTGTTCCCAAGGAGAAAGCGGTCACTGTTAAGACTCTGTCGGAGGATGCGGAAAAGCAGCTCGAAGACGTCGGTTTCAAAACACAGAAGCTGAAAGACGGCAAGGTCAAAATCACCGCCGACGATAAGCAACTCCAAGGGGTTCTGGAGAACGCCAAAAAAGGTGTGTTCAACTTCGCCAGCCTCGCCGGTCAGAAGAAGCCGAAACTCTCTGTCGATAATTCCCAGGCCATGAAGGGGATTAACCAGGTCAAGCAGGGCATCGACAACCTCTCCGATAAGACCGTCACCATCACCACGAAACACAAGGATGTGAAGGGACATTTCCTCGGCGGTATCCTCGGTTTCTCTACTGGTGGTTTCCTCCCCACCTCTGGCCCCGACCCATCGCCCGCGTAGACGCTGGAGAGCATGTTACCCGCCGCTCCATGTCGGAAAAGTATCACCGCGAGCTCACCGAGATTAACAATGGCACGTTCCCGAAACTCCCCGGCTATGCTACCGGCGGCATGGTCGGCAAAAAGCCACTAGAAATCGGCTCCACCCTCAAAGACACGGCCAGCCGCTTCGACCTCACCGGTTTCGCCACCGGAACCTACGGAATGCCCACCATCAACGGAGACAAATACGTCTATGGTGGACGCGGATGGGGCGATAACCTCGCCATGCCTGTAGCATTGGCGCGCCGGGCTGCTGGCCTGGCTCCGTTCGGTGAGGTGCCTTCTGTCGATCAGCTGCCGGCCTATCTGCAGACGTTGGGGGCTCGCCCTGGTTCCTGGTCTAAGGGGAAGTTGGCTATCAATTTCACCTTGGATGGGGCTAAGGGAAGTGTAGTAGAGGCAGTGCTGCCGGACGGTACCGTTGCGACGATGGTGCCAGGTAAGGGCGGTATTCTGGGCGGGCATGTCTACGGCGGGTTGAACCAGTCGTATGTAATGCCAGCATCGAACCCGTTGGCTATCTTGGCGGGTGTTCAGAATCTTCCCGAACAACTCCTCGACGATAAAGGCAATCTTCTTGAGGGAGATGAGCTGAAGAAGGCTATCCAAGATGCGGGTGGGGCGTCTGCCTTACCTGGCCTCTTCAAGTCCTCCGGCGCGACAGTAGGGTCGAGCGGAACAATCACGGGCGCTATCAAAGATGTGATTAGCGCTGGTGTCACCGGGCAGGTCGCTGACGTCTTAAGCGTCTTCGGTATTGAGGACCGCATGCCGCCCTTGGTGAATGCTCTTCTACAGCTCGCAGGATTAGCGAAGAACCAGATGGGAGGCAGCCTCTCAGCCGGTAACAGTGGGGCTGTCGACCAAATGGCGGGGCGAAACTATGAGCCCTCACGCGAAGAAATCGCTGCCAGCATGGTCGCCACCACCCCCCATAGTGTTGCTGGGGCGGGTGCTGGGCAGTGGCGCACAACGGCTCTCGCAGCGTTGGAGTGGCTGGGCATGTCGACGGCCATGGTGGATAACGTGCTTGCCGAAATCCAGAAGCGGTCTAAGGGCAATACGAATTATTCTGCGCCAGCACCTCTCACTGAGGAGGAGAAGGAGCAGCAGGAAGACTTTGCGGAGAACCGCGCGGACTATGCGGACAGTATGCGCGTCTACGAGTCGAAGCTTGCCGAGTGGGAGAAAAACGGGGGCAAGGATAAGAACGGGAAGCCGGTTGCGAAGCCGCGGAAGCCGAAAGCCCCGGGCGAGCCTAAAGAGAAGGAGTTTAAGGACGCCACGGTTCATGGCCTTATGGGTCTTACCCCGCAGGAGTTCTTCTCCAATGTGGACTCTGAGCTACCCCGCCAGATTTACCATCCGTTGGCGAATATTGTTGCAGGCCTCAAGATCATGGACTCGGATAACGCCTCCCTAGAGATGCT
>QWCE01002909.1_pt1 | contig 20068 bp, 24 predicted proteins | sample 1972531 | NCBI WGS metagenome assembly QWCE01 (sample SAMN09866716, study PRJNA288562) | Human gut metagenome isolate term4_stool, whole genome shotgun sequencing... | reverse complement strand
TTATTGATTTTTCACTTCCTTTGATGCTTAGACCTACCCCACGTTTTCTGATAAGCTTTATATCATACATGGATAGCCATTTTTCTATTATAGTTAAATCATCCGTTAATGTCTTCTCTGAAATATTTAAATATAGAGTAAAGACAAAATATTTTATGGGCTCTTTGCTTGTTAAAAGTCTTGATAGGATAAAATTAACTCTTTCAACCTTTTCATACTGCTTAGATGAATCAACCATATCTAGTAGTTCATATAGATAAGATATAGATTCTGTCGATTCGTTTAAAATTAGCCCCTGACCTGGTTTTTTTATAAGTGAAAAGTCATTGTCATATAAAAAATCTTCAATAAGAGTTAGATCTCTTTGCACAGTCCTATTTGATACATTAATCTTTTCTGCTATATCATTTACTGTTATATAGTCATCAGAATTATCTCCAATTATGTGAATAATATTTTTTTGCCTTTGAGATAAATTATATGATTTCAATGACTTCACCACTTTCTAAAATTTTATTTTGTAAATCTTTCTATTAATTTATTTATATTTGGATCTGCTAAGAAATTTTTAATTGGAATAATTTCATATCCCTTACTTTTATCAATTCTATCTACTAGGTTTTCGTTAGTTACAATAATGTCAGCTCCTTCTGGCAAATCAGAAACTGAAGCGTGAGTTACTTCTATATCATAAGGTGAATCCTTAATTGCATTTCTAAATCTTGATGCACCCATAGCAGATGATCCCATTCCTGCATCACAAGCAAAAACTACTTTTTTAACATCTTTTGCTTCTTTTACAGAATCTATTGGAGTAGCTACTTTTTCTTCACCCTTTGATTCTGCCTTGCTTTTAGCTAAATCTGCTTTTGCTTTTTCAAAATCTTGACCATCTCCTTTAGCAAATGCTCTTTTTACAAAGATAGATGCTATAAAGAATGACACTGCTGCTGCAATTAATACTGAAATTAGAATCTTTATATGGTCTCCAGGCGCTGCCATTGACATGATTGCAATGATTGATCCTGGTGAAGCTGCAGATCTTAATCCTGTATTTAAAAGTAAGTTTGTGAGAACACCAGAAAAACCACCAGCTATGACAGCTAATAATAGGTATGGGTTCATCAATACATATGGGAAGTAAATCTCGTGGATACCACCTAAGAAGTGAATTATCATAGCACTTGCAGATGAATTCTTTGAGTCGCCCTTTCCAAAGAAGAAGTAAGCTAAAAGTATACCTAGACCTGGTCCTGGGTTAGCTTCTATTAGATACATTATAGATTTACCCATTTCTGATACTTGGTTAGCACCGATTGGAGTAAATATTCCGTGGTTTATGGCATTGTTTAAAAATAAAATCTTACCTGGTTCAACAAAGATTGATACAAGTGGAAGAAGTTTCTTACTAATTAAGAAATCAACACCGCTTTCTACGACTGCTGTAAGGGCTGCTAAAAGTGGTCCTATTCCATAATATCCTAATATTGCTATAAGCATACCGATAATACCTATAGAAAAGTTATTTACAAGCATTTCAAATCCTGCTGGGATTTTATTTTCTACTGCCTTATCGAACTTCTTTATAACCCAACCTGCAAAAGGTCCCATAATCATAGCACCCATTAGCATTGGTATCTCAGCACCTGCTATAACACCTGCTGTTGCAATAGCACCTATTACTGCTCCTCTTTCGCCAGCAATTAGCTTACCACCAGAATAACCTATTAGAGTTGGTAGCAAATATTTTAATAAAACATCAACCATTGCTGCGAGGTTTTCATTTGGTATATAACCATCAGGTATGAAAAGAGCTGTAATGAAGCCCCATGCTATAAACATACCAATATTTGGCATTACCATAGCGCTCAAAAATCTTCCGAAACGCTGAACATTATTTTTGACATTACTTTTTTTGTCCATAATTTCCTCCTTATAAAATCATGACATATAATCTTCTTAATCTTATTATATGCTGATTGTAAAGGCATTTGCAAGCCTTACTAAGCGTAGTTTTGTCACCAGCGATGGTGACAAGATGTAAGGAATAAAAAAACAGAGCGCAAGCCCTAGCCCGCACTCTGTTTTTTACATATCCATTATTTCCATCTTGTCTAGTTCGTCTTTTTCTTTTTTCTTATTTTTGTAGTAAATATAAACCAAATAATGAATCATTGTTGGGATATTTGCTATAATAAGACCTACAATGAAGCCTGGTATGGTGACTTGATTTTCCCCATAGGCGTCAAAAGATACTTGTCCTATATACCAGGCAAGAGTGCTTAGGAAAGATAAGATAGGTATTATTAGGCCCCATCTTCCCTTGGTGTATTTACAGACTATAATTTGAATTATTAGGGGTATTACAAATGTATATATCCCTAAACCTAAAAATAATCCTAATACCTTTTTCATCTCACTTCTCCTTCCTTTTTGTACTCTTCAATCAAAATCTTGGCTGCATCTAGGGTGATTTTCCCGTCTATGGCCATGGATTTTATTAGGCTTACATAGGATAAATCCTCTTTGTCCGATAATCTTATTTTTTCAATCAGCCTATCAAGCCTTAGTCTTACTGTTGGATAGGATACGCCGTAGATAGCTGCCATTTCCTTTAAGGATCCCGATTCTAGGATAAATCTCTTGATAAAGTCAATTTCGGCATCATCAAGATTTTCTATCCGTTCTCTTTTTTCATTTCCCATCCCTATCCTCCTTACTTACTAATATTATAATCCTAAATAATATTAAAGTCAATTTTAATATTATTAAAATTAATTTATAAGAAATCCTTAATTTTATTTTAGATGAATAATATTTTACCTTTTGGGTTATATATGAAATAAGGAGGAATTTATGAAATTTTTACACACTATGATTAGAGTAAAGGACCTTGATAAGTCCTATAAATTTTATACAGAAGAATTAGGTTTTGTAGAGTCTAGAAGAAAGGAATTTCCAGATAAGAAATTTGATTTAGTTTATCTAAAACTTCCTAATTCACCAGATTATGAATTAGAATTAACCTATAACTATGACCAAGAAAAAGACTATGAGCTTGGTACAGGTTATGGTCACATTGCTATTTCTCACCCAGATATCAAGTCTTTAAGAGAAGAGTTTTTGGAAAAGGGTTTTGAAGTTACAGAGCTAAGAGGTTTAAGCGATAATTCTGACAAGTACTTTTTTGTAACTGACCCAGATGGTTATAAAATTGAAATCATCCAAAAGTAAGATTAATTTACAAATCTTAACACAAAAAAATCCGGATTTGGCTTATGTTGCCTTTTCCGGATTTTTCATTATAATTTATATTCTTCACTTCTTTCCCAAACTGGATCTTCTATTCCTTCTCTTTTTTGCCTTTCATAATCGCTCATAACTTCCTTTACTTTTTTAAATAGTAAGAAAAGACTAATCACATTGATAAATACGATTATTCCAACAAATACGTCTATAATTCCCCACACTACATCTAATTCTAGTTGGGTTGAGATAATAAACATGGCAAAAGCAATTATCCTATAAATCCAAAGTGGAATTTTGTTTTTATCCTTAAAGATAAGAAGGATATTTGTTTCACCATAGAATAAATCGGCTATTAGGGTTGTAAAACCAAACATTAGCATGGCAAAGAAAATCATCCACCTACCAATGTTTCCTAGTTGTGATTGGAAGGCATCTTGGACTAGGACTATGCCGTCGCTTCCATTTCCTAATACTCCTGTAAGCATTATGGCAAAAGCTGTTAGAGTACAGATTATAATTGTTGTGACAAAGGTACCAAACATTCCCAAAAATCCTTGTTCCGCTGGGTGCTTAACATCTGCTGAAGCGTGCATGATACCAGCTATACCATTACCTGCGTCATTTGAAAATAAACCTCTTGCAACACCAAACCTAAAAGCTTGCATAATTGTATAGCCACCAAGACCTGCAAAGACTTGTTTTATACCAAAAGCTCCCTTAAATATATCTGCGAGCATAGTTGGTACTTTGGTAATATTGGTTATTAGAATAAATAGTACTGCCAAAATATATAATCCAGCCATTACTGGAACTATTTTACTAGATATATCTGTAAGTCTTTTTACTCCTCCGATTGTAACCATAGCAGCAATTATTGTAATAACTATTCCTATGTATAATGGATTTATACTAGATACACCTGTTAGTGCCTGGGCAATTGAATTTGTCTGCATAAAGGCAATACAAAGTCCAACTCCTATGACATAGAAAAATGCAGTGATAACTGACATTATTTTTGATTTTAGACCAAATCTTACATAATAAGCTGGTCCTCCCCTATAGGTTCCGTCTTCAAGTTTTACCCTGTATACTTGCCCTAAAACTGTTTCTGCAAAAGTAATAATCATACCAAGTAAGGCTGTCATCCACATCCAAAAAATCGCTCCAGGTCCACCTGCAACCAAGGCTGTCGCCACCCCAACAAGACTTCCTGTGCCTACTTGACCGCCTACTGCTGTGGCAAGGGCTGCAAAACCAGATACATTTGAGTCAGATTTTAAATTTTTCTTGATAACGTGAGATATATCCTTAGCATAGCGAAACTGAGGAAATCCAAGTCTTATTGAATAATAAAGACCCACGCCTAAGAGGACATAACCTATTACGTTTGCCCACATGAAATTTGCAATATCAATAAATATTTTCATATGTCTCCTTTTTTAATTAATATTTTTTCAAGTTACTTATTTATCAAACTCGTTTGATGTTAAAATTTCAATGAATATTCGATTATTGTTTAATTTTTTCTTTGTTATTAAAGTAAAATATTGTTTAATTTTTATTTTTACTTCCTAATCAAATGACTTTATCATTTATTTAACATAGTTTTTTTGAAAACCTTCTTCTAATTCTTTAAATTCTTCTTCGTTAAGACCATATTCGCCGAGATTAAAACGTCCTAGTCTATGAAAATCAGATCCACCTGACATTAACAAATCAAGTTTCTTAGCAAAATCTTTTGCCCTCTCAAAGTCACCTCCAACCATCCTAGAGTGGTTGATTTCTATCGCTCTTAACCCCATTTCCTTATACTTACAAATCTCATCCCAATTATCGTATTCTTGAGGATGGGCAAGGATAGATAGTCCTCCGTCGGCATTTACTGCATCTATTGCGTCTTTAACCGGTATATACCCCATGGTTTTAGCAAGGTCGTCTGTAGCTTTTTCATGGAAAATATCCTTAAAACCCACGCCTTCCATTTTTTCTGGATATTTTTTCTTCATTGCCCGGTAAATATCGGATTTATAAATTATGGAATTTGGTGCAAAGCTTTTTACATAATCTAAGTCTAGATCAAAACCGTCTTTTCTAAGCTCTGTCAAAAGAGAAATGTGGTAGGCTTCTCTTTTTTTGTTTGTAATAGCATTTAATTTATCAATTTCAGGTGTAATATCAGGTAAAAATAGACCCACAATATGGACTTTCTTATGGCTTTCAAAATCGTAAGCAGATATCTCAAGCCCTTTTATCAGTCTAATATCAAAATCTTTCCCCAATTCTTTTATTTTCTCAAAATGATCACACCTATCATGGTCTGTAATAGATATAGCCTTAAGTCCAGCGTTATAAGCCATTTCTATCACTTCTTTTATATCATAATCCCCATCCGAATAAGATGTGTGCATGTGTAAGTCTGCAAATTTCATTAACCAGCCTCCTTAATAATATACATAAAAATAAAAAAGGGACTGCTTTCTAACAGCCCCGTATTTTTATTTGTTTGTAGTCAATTTTACTGTAGATGTTAATATATCTGAATAAGTATAAGATACTGTTCTTTCAACATCAAATTCATTATTGACCCTAACTGTAAACACACTTGGAAATGCATCTACAATGACACCTGTCTTAGTTTTAACTCTCTTCCTACCCATATCGGCTTTAAGGATAACTTCCTTGCCCACCGAACTTTCAACTTCTTTCCTAATATCGTGAACTGATCTTTGTGCCATCTAATCATCCTTCCATTTGATACTTGTATCATTATACGGCTAGATGGCCTTTTTGTCAAGAAATCTATTATTATACACTAGCTAAAACGAATGTCAAATATTTTAGAAAGTTTTTTATCTATAGGCAAATGCGTATTTATCAATATTTTATATGTGTTTAAAGAATGCTAAATATGCTTTGTAGCTTTGATAAAGGTCAGCTTTTGAAATTACTTCTAAAGGTGCGTGCATAGATACTACTGGAGTACCGCAATCAACTACGCTCATGCCGTATTCTGCAAGGATGTAGGCAATTGTTCCTCCGCCACCTTGATCGATTTTACCTAGTTCACCTGTTTGCCAGATGGCGTTTTCTTTAGCAAAGGCAGTTCTAACTTCAGATAGATATTCTCCGTCAGCATCATTTGAGCCGCCTTTTCCACGAGAACCTGTATATTTTGTAAGAGCTACACCATGGCCTAATTTTGCTGTGTTCATTTCTTCTGTCGCATCTAAATAACCTGCATCTTCTGCTAATGTTACGTCGGCAGATAATACTTTAGAGTTTCTTAGAGCTCTTTTTAGGCTAACTATATTGCCTTTGCCTTGTGTATTTAATATTTCAAGAACCATATCTTCAAAGAATTGGCTGGTCATACCTGTTGCACCAACAGAACCTATTTCTTCCTTGTCGACAAAAAGACCTACGAGTGTTTTTTCTGGCACATCTTTAATTTCAAGCATGGCCTTCAAAGATGCAAAAGCACATACCTTATCATCGTGACCATAAGCCATGATCATTGACCTATCAAAACCAACTTCACGTGCCTTTGTAGCTGGAATAACGTTAAGTTCTGCAACCATAAAATCATCTTCTTCAAGACCGTATTCTTCTTTAAGATATTTTAAAACATTTTTCTTGATAGGATTTTCTTTTTCATCCTTAAGTGGAATTGATCCTACCATAATGTTTAATTTCTCACCTTCTATAACTTCCCCAGCCTTTTTTTGGTTAAGGTCTGCTGATAAGTGAACTAAAAGTTCAGAGATGAAAAATACTGGGTCTTCGTCCTTTTCACCGATTGATATTTCAACCTTAGTACCATCTTTTTTGAAGGCAACGCCTACAAGACTAAGTGGAATATTTGTCCATTGGTATTTTTTAATGCCACCGTAATAATGTGTTTTTAGGTAAGCTGCGTGACTTTTTTCAAAAAGTGGTACTGGCTTAAGGTCAAGTCTAGGACTATCAAGGTGGGAACCAACAATAGTCATACCCTCTTCTAAATCACTTGATCCTACTATAAACATAGCCACAGCCTTATTTCTATTAATTACGTAAGCCTTAGCTCCAGCTTTAACTTCTCCGGCTGCAATCAAGTCTTCAAGAGGCCTAAAACCCGCTTCTTCTGCTCTCTTAATAACTTCCTTAACAGCCATTCTTTCTGTTTTGGATTCATTCATAAATCCAAGATAATCTTTAGAAAAATCATCTAAATCTTTAAGTTCTGCATCAGTCATTTCGAGCCATGCATTTTTTCTAATTTCTTCCATACTTCCTCCAATAAAAAAGGGAAAATTTCCCCGATTCTTTTATATGATTATTATACTGGTTTTTAAAATATTTTAATAGAAAAATCGAATAAGGTCAAAAATCTATCTCATTTACTCTAGAATTAAGATGTTTATGTCAAAGAAAAAAGGCAACCAGATTTATAACAAGTCACCTTTCTTACAAAAATTTCCTAATAAGAGACTTTTATTTTTAAGAGATAATCCTCTTTTTTATCCTTAAATAGCTTATCAATTTCATCTACATTTGTCCACTTTAATAGAATTTCTGAAGTTTCTCCTCTTGGAATACTAAGCACAAATTTTTGTACAGCTGGAGATGGGCCTTCAAGCATATTTTCGTTTTTAATAGGAAAATCAATCATACTGTAAGAAACTAAATTCAAATTTTCTTTTTCATCAAGGCTCCAATAATTAATAGGAAGACGTTGAGGAAGAACAATCTCAACAATATCGCTATCTTGATCCATTTTAACTTCTATTTCAGAACCCATATGTGATTCTCCTACAAGATCTAGAGGATAAGCTTTGTTATTGATCATAACAACATTGTTTTTAGGATATCCCTTATCATCCAAAGGAAAATCCACCTCTTTATTCTCTTGTGCAGGCTCTTTCTTGCAGCCAGCTAGTAAAAACATAAAAGACATCAAAAAAGCACAAAACAAAATAGTTAATAACTTTTTATAGCTAAAAGATTTAAAATAATTCATAAATCAACCTTCCTTAATCTTTTTCAATTCCCCTATTTCTATAGCAAAAAATAATATTGCTATAGCTAGCAATGTTATTGATAGGGAAAATGCCTTATCCATCAGTACTCCTTCAATATAGTGGCCAAAAACACATTCCTTAACAATATATAGCTATCAAAGCAAAAACTATCCCTAAAAAGATTTTACAAATATTATAAATATTTTTCATAAGTTAGATCCTTTTAAAATTTAATTTCAAATATTTATATGGCACTAAAGATATCACTGTTTTTATACCTCTGTGGATTAATCATCTTTTACATTGTGAAATCTCCTTCATTTTAAAAAATTAAATGGAAAAATTAAAAATTCATCAGCTATATAATACAAATCATCATCAATAAGTTTGTGGTATTTCGTATAAGAATACAAAATCGCCCTATAAGAGACTGTGCCCCCGTCCTTATAATTGTATTTAATTGGAATGCACAGGATAAGTAAGATAAGGCATAAAATAATTAGTCTTTTTCTTTTTTTGTTATTTTTCATAACTGCCCTCATCATATTGTTTTCTCTAGTTTTTAGTCATTTTTATTGTTTCTCTTTTAATTTATACTCTAATTCCATATCCTCAATATATAGCAGAGCCAACTCTTTATCCGATTCGTTCATTTTATCAAGATTTTTCTTTAAGATTTCTATATTCTTTTCAGTTGTATCTAGTGTCGCTTCATATCCTGGATTTAGGTTTTCATTAATATAGTTAACAACTAGCTCATATCCATCTGGTTCATAAGAAACTTTTCCATTTTTACTTTTATAGTACTCATAATCATCAACCAAATAATCCAATTTATTAAATAAGCTAGAACTTGCCTTTTTAGCGATTTCTTTACTAGAAAGCTCAGGATACATGTCTTTATACATATTATATGCATCTATATAATCCTGGGTGTATATTTTAACCTCATCGCTATTCAAGCCAGGTTTTAACTTTAACAAATCTTTATGAAAGCTTCCAATATTATATTCTTTATCAAAATACTCAAACTCGTTAAATTTGTCCTTGTGTATTTCCGAGTCACTGTTTGATCTTGATTCGAACACATTTCCCATTATTGCTGGTATTATCAGCATAATTATTAAGAAAACAACCTTCTTTTTCATAATTTTATTTCCCCGTCACATTCAAAAATAGTTTGACACACTATATTTTGAAACTTAAATTTAATTGTCTCTAAAAATAGGTGTTTATATCTCCATTCTTATAACTCATTGGATTTAATAGTTATAATATCAAACTGATGATTACATTGAGTAAACTAACAAAAAATATAAGTGTTAAATTACTTATATTAGTCTTTTTTACTTGCTCCGTAAGTAACTGATGCTGCTGTAAGGATTCCAGCAACCCCAGCTACTCCAATGATACCAGTTTTAGCGTTGTTGCCTGCTTTCTTTTCTGGTTTGTTAGCTTTTTTGTTGTTATCTTCTTTTAGTTTCATGTCGTCAATATTAACTGTTGAAACTTCATTAGCACCGAACACTTTTAAAAGTTGACTTGGATAATAGTTCACTGCCCATTGTTCTTCTTTAGAAAGAGAATTATACCAGTTTAACCATTCTATATCTTTATCCGACAATTTAAGTGATTGTAATAGCTCATAGTTTACACTCAATTGTTCCTCTTTACTTAGACCATTAAACCACTCTTGCAATTCTTTAGGGCTAAGTTCTAAATTATTATTTGCTGATGAAGCAAATACATTTGTTGCCATTGCTGTTAACAGTATCACCATTGCTATTAATAGAGTAAATCTTTTTTTCATTTCTTACCTCCTCATTTAATTTTGTTTAACCACAATATATTCGACATTAAAATTAAATATAATCTATTTTTTCAACTGTTATTTCATGCTACATTATAGAATATAGAATCTAAGCTGATCGCCATTTCTATACCTCATAGGATTTAAGTTCATTATTAATTCACCTCCTATCTACCTTACATATGAATTTATCTTTACCTTTCCTGACAATGTTTTATTTGTTTGATTATCTACTGTAACTATATAATTACTTCTTTTCTTAGCCTTAACTTTTAATATTGAGTCTGAAGAAAATATTTTATTATAAATAATTTTTCTATCTTCTTCAATAATTATCTGATATTTAATTCCTCCAGGGCAAGACATATTTTCTAAATTTATGACAAAACCTTCGTTCTTACCATCACTAATCTCAAGCTCATAGGAGGTATTTTCAAAACTTCCTATCTTTATTTTTTCATTGACCTTTGATAGATAAGATTTTCTAGTCGATAACTTTTCTAGTTCTAATTTCTGATATTCTTCATCACTTATTATTTTGACCCTTCCCTCATTATTAATCTCAAAATTATTTACCTCTTCGCCCTGGGCATCAATCCTATCTTGGCTTAGGTCGGTCACATTGGCAAAGGCTGGCAAAGAAAGACTAAAGGCAAGGATAAAACTTATGAGTCCCGTAAGGGTTTTCTTCCATATTTTTTTTATATTAATTCTTTCTATATTAGGATTTAATTTCAAATATAGGTTGTTTTCATAAAATCCTCTTTCAACAAGTTTAAGCATTGATGAACAATAAGCTTTTCTATTTTTTACAGTGTCGCCTAAGTTTTCAACCACTAGCTTATCACAGTTGATTTCAATGTCTTGGTCTAAGTATTTTAAGCTTAGCCACAAGAGTGGATTAAACCAATATAGGCAGGCTACAATGTTTATCAGGTGGTTAAGTAGGATATGAAATTTCTTTATATGGATCATTTCATGGATCAAAACATGGTCTAGCAATTTTTCATCTGCTAGGATATGATCTTGTAAGATTATCCTGGGTCTTAGAATGCCAAAGGTTAGGGGTGTTTTTAAATTGTTATTTATATAAATCTCTACTTTTCTATTTAGTCCAAATTCTCTTATTTTTTCCTTGCATAAGCTATTGTCAATGAGGACTGAGCCTTTCATAACTCTTTGGAATTTATAAATTTTTATTATGAGATAAGTAAAAATCAAAATCGAACCTATTAGTCGGTTTAGTTTAAAAAATATATAGCCTATTTTATTTACTAACCAGCCTAAGGAAGAATTAAAAAAATTTGTTATAGCAAGTAAGATGCTATTACCCTTTATACTTTCTATTCCGATTTCAAGTTCATAAGGACTTATTAAATAGATTAATAAGAGAATCCACAAAACAATGCTTGCTGACCTAAAGGCTTTTTTATTTAAGATTGGTCTAACTAAAAAAATTATAGCTAATAAGAAAAGACTTTTGATAGATTTTTCGAGTATAAGAGCACTAGTTAGACTTAGTGTCATTCTTTTCTTCCTCTTGGTCTTCTTTCTCCTCTTCGTCAAAGCTTGCTATTAATTTTTTCATTTCTTCTATTTCTTCTTTTGTGACTTCTTCATTTTGTAAAAACGTTTTACACATATTTAAAAGTGATCCTTTAAAAAGTTTGTGAAAGGCTTCTTTTTGCTTGTTTAATAGGGCATCTTCTCTTGATACAAGGACCCTAATTGTATATTTAGGATACCTCCTAGCTATGGCTCCTTTTTCTACTAGTCTTCCAAAAAATGTGTAGCAAGATGTTTTACTTATATCGTACTTTTCCATCAATATTTTCGATAAGGCAAGAGCTTGGATTTCTCCATTTTCGTCTAAGACATCGCCATTCCATAATTCTTCCATTACTAGTAATTCACCATCCGAAAATTCCATAAAGTCTACCTCCTTTTTATTTTCACATCTTTCCTTATATTTATAACTTGTTCTATTTTCACTTCAAATATATCATAAAATAAAAAAATAGTCAAGAATTTTTGACTAGTTAACCTATCTTACAGATCACTTTCCACTTATTCCTTCTTTTCACAGGTAAGTTCTCTATTTACACATTAACAAATAAAATTTCTCGGAATTCAAACTCTTAAATTTGCCAGACAGTGTCTGGAAAATTGTAAGAAAAAAGTAAAGCACAGATTTTCCGTACTTTCCTTTTTATTATTAAATAGATAGTCTAAGATAAAAGTAACCCAATAGTCCTTTTCAATGACTGCTTCAGATATATTTTTATTTCTTGTAATATTGACTATTAAAACTCTTAAGTCTTCTTTGTTTTCTATATAAAACTTACTCATTTTTGCCCTCACAAATTTCCCTTATTACTTCATATATCCATGATGGCACTGATTTTGACTCATTCATTAAATCTAATTTTTCTTTTTCACTTAAGTTTTCTCTTATCTTTTGGTTAACTTGGTCATTGATATTTTCTTTGCCTAAAGACTTAATTGCCTGAATAACTGTTGCAGTCTTTAAGGACATATTGGCAATTTCTCCTGGATTTACTTTTTTAAACTTTAAAATAGTATCTCCAATTTTATATTCTTTATACCTTCCACTAGATATATATTTATAGTGAGTTGGTACTTGTGTTGAAAGTTCTAATAGGTTTAAGGCTGTGCTATTATAGGGTGCAATATTCCAATTGTATTTTCTTGCTATGGCAAGTGCTAACTCGTGAATTGATACTGCTTCGTACTCTCCAATTAATTCACTATATCTTGGATTGTAATAAAAGCCATCAATTACACGTTTGATTTTATCTTCATCTGCTAATCTTTTCAGTATTTGTCTAACCGTAGCATTAGATGCAATATCTAAAAAGTCATTTGCAAAGAATACTTTATGTGAATCAAAACTATTTATTTTATCTGATATTATTTCCATATATGAACTCATTACAACCCTCCTTTGTCACGTATATTATATCATATCCGTGACAAGTTTTCAATATTTATATATTTTATTCCTATAAAGAAAACTTATTAACTTAGTTTAAATACTAAATCTTGATTTACTTAACTTATTACTTTAGTTTTATAAAAAAAGGAAAGCAAAGATTTTCCGTACTTTCCCTATTATTTTTATTAAATTAACTTCCAAATATTTTTAGCATATTCAACAGGATATTCTATTTCTAGGCCTTCTATTAGTCTGGCTTGGTCTAATAATAGTCCTGCTATCATTTTTGCTTTGTCTTTATCATCCTTGTAGGCTTCTTCTAAGAGGTCGTAGGCTTTTGTTTTTGTGGAGATTTCTAGGACTTTTTCAGCCTTTATACCGAAGGCGTTTGGTTGATTTTTGAGGGTTTTTTCCATCTCAATTGACACTTCTCCTCTTTCCTTGATTAGAGATGGTATGTCTTCTAATTTGTCTGTGAAAGTCACATCTACCACGTCTTCTGGCATGGATTCTTTGATAAAGGAGATGATTTCGCTATCTTCTTTATCTTCTTTTTCATTATTTTCAGATGTTATTGATTTAAATTCTAATCCTTCATAATCTCCTAGCATTTTGATTAAAAATTCATCTAAAGCCTTATCTAATAAAAGGACATCTTTGTCATCATCAATCATTTTTAGAGCTGGTGAAGATTTGATTTTTTCTAAAGATTCTCCTGTACCGTAGTAGATAAATTCAGCTGTTGATGGCGAATTTTCTTTATATTCTTTTAAGCTTATAAGTTTATCTTCTTTTCTAGAATAGAATAGAAGTAGGTCTTGTAAATCTTCTTTGTTTGCTCCATATGATTCGTAAATAGAGACCTTTATTGAGTCGGCAAATTCTTTGTAGAATTTTTCGTAGTCTTCCCTATTTTTCTCCATCATTTCTTTTAGATGAGCGTTTATTTTCTTATTTATTTGTTTTGAAATCACTCTTAGTTGTCTATTTTGTTGAAGAGTTTCTCTTGAAATATTTAAAGTAAGGTCGTCAGATTCGACCACACCTTTTACAAAGGAATAGGCATCATCTAGGATTTCATCGCAAGAATCCATGATTTTTACTCCATGTGAGTATAGTTCTAGACCAATTTGTCTATCTTTGGAATAATAATCAAAAGGTGCTTTCTCTGGTATATATAATAGAGCTCTAAATTCTACAAGGCCTTCAACCTTGAAATGTAGCCAAGAAAGTGGCTTATCAAAACCAAAGTGACTTTCCTGGTAGAAATTTATATAATCTTCGTCTGTAAGATTCTTTTTGTCTTCTTTCCATATTGGTTTATCAGAATTTAGGACTGCCATATCCTTATAATCTTCGTACTCTGGCTTATCTTCAGGAGAGTCTTCTTTGATTTTTGTCTTTGTGACTTCCATCTTAATTGGGTATCTGATGTAGTTTGAATATTTACGAATTAAAGATCTAATAGTATTTTGATCTAGGTACATATCGTAATTTTCATCATCAGTATTATCTCTTAGGTGAAGAATAACGTCTGTACCTGTGCTAGCCTTGCTTGCTTCCTTGATTTCAAATCCATCAGCATTTTCACTTTCCCAAATAAATGCATTTTTAGAACCGTGTTTTTTTGATAAAACCTCGATTTTTTCTGCAACCATAAAGGCGGAATAAAAACCTACACCAAATTGACCAATCAAATCTTTGATGTCAGAGGAATCAACACTCTTTCTAAAAGCTTCTGTTCCAGATTTGGCAATGGTACCTAGATTATTAGCTAAATCTTCCTCGTCCATTCCTATACCTGTATCTCTAATGGTTAGTATTCTTTCCTCTTTATTTGGGATGATTTCTATATAGTAATCGTCCTTATTTGTTGTTGTATCACTCTTTAAATCCTCGTAATATAGCTTATCTAGGGCGTCTGATGCGTTTGATATAAGCTCTCTTAAAAATATTTCTTTATTAGTATAAATAGAGTGGATCATAAGGTCCATTACTTTTTTGGCTTCCGCCTTAAATTCTTGTTTCATATCTAATCCTCCTAGGAAAATTTTCAAAAATAAATTAGCAGTCTATGTGCTTGACTGCTAATATTATACTTATATTTATTTTACTTGCAATTAACCAAGGTATTTAATATTTCCATATAGCATAACAAAAGCTGCTACAAGGATAAATGCGTGCCAAATTGCGTGATTATAAGGGATTTTTTTATAAGAATAAAACACAGCACCAACTGTGTAAAAAAGTCCACCAAAAACTAGAAACATGATATAAGAAATACCTATGTGCTTATAAATTTGATAAATAAGTAATATCGACATCCACCCCATAGCCATGTATATGATCATCGATGCTTTTTTTATTCTTTCTTCCTTGCCTGTCGCAAAGGCTATTATGTTCATCGAAATCCCTGTTAAGGCCAAAATCCAAATTATGACAAAGATTATTATGGCAAAACTTGACTTTAGACCAATTAAAATAATAGGAGTATAAGAGCCTGCTATGGTCAAGTAAATTACTCCGTGGTCAATCGCTCTGAAAATCGTGCGGGCTAGTGGATTTTTCATCGAATGATAAAGGCTCGATGCCAAAAACATAAGGCCAATGGCTATAAAATATATAAGCCAAGCTAAAAAACCTACCCTATCTCCTTTCTGGTAGGTTGATACAACTTTTGGCAAGAAAAATATCAAACTTAGTATAAAACCAACAAGGTGGGTTGTTATGTTTAATATTTCTTCAGATTTACTATATTTAATTATTTTCATTTTTTATATCTCTTAAAAGTCCTACTATTTCTTTTTGTAGGCTTAACCTTTTTTCAATCAGACTTGCTTTTTCTTTTTCAATTCTCTTATTCTCTCTAAAAGTAAAGGTAAAAAGTCCAAGCAGAAATCCCATTATGATTAGTCCGATGCTCTGACTATCGTTTAGTCTAATCATTTTTGCTATAGCAAAGCCCAATAAGCCAAGTAGAAAAGGACCAACAAATATTTTGCCAAAACTGGGTTTTAGCCCTGAATTTAGTCTGTTATTAATATTTAAAAGTTCTTTTTGTTTTTCATCTATTAAAATTTTTTTATCCATCTCTCCTCCTATATCCTAGTATTTTACTTTGATTATTTTCCCATTGGTAGTAAAATATAATTAGCAGAAAAAGGGGGTTAATATGACCGAAAATACTCAAAATAAAGAAAAAGTTACTATCACTCGTGATATGATAATAGGAGATATAATCCAAGCTAAACCAGAAGCTATCAACACTCTTATGTTGAGTGGCATGGGCTGCATTGCTTGCCCTACAGCTCTTTATGAGTCTCTTGAAGAAGCTTGTATGGTTCACGGAATGGATCCAGATTATTTACTTGAACAATTAAATGACTAAGATTTTAGTCATTCAAAATCGTCCCGAGCTTAAAGCTTGCGGGCGATTTTTTTATTTAATATTCCATAAATTTCCTATCATCATTTAAGTCAAAGAGTAAATCCAAGTAGGATTTTTTATATTTTACGAATTCTCCCTTGGAAAGAAGGTCAAAAACCTCATTTCGACTTGCCCAGCTTGCATCTTTAACTTCTTCTTTTTGTAATTTTAAATCTTCTATATCAATATTTTTCCTAATTATATAAAAATCATCAAATCCCTTATCAAAATTTGCAGTTAAAATAGGTCTTGTATCTTTAAAATCAAAATCTATTCCAAGCTCTTCCTTAAGCTCACGACTTGCTCCCTCAAAAGAATCTTCACCAGCCTTGCAAGCTCCTCCACAAGTTATATCCCAAAGTCCACCCATTTTCTTGTGATCTGCTCTTTGTTGGATTAATAGTTCTCCTTTTTCATTAAAAATCAAGATATGAACGATTAACCTAAGACCACCATCTGGAATTTCTTCATTTCTTGGATAAGTCTGTCCAGTCCTTCTTCTATATTTATCATAGATATCTAATATTTCCATAAAACCTCCTAAAAAAGCCTGCCACAAAATTTTGGCAAGCTTTTTTAAAAATCTATGCTTTAATGATTGCAGCTGTAAGTTTTGGTATTACTTGTTTTTTACGAGATAATACGCCCTCGGCATTTATTGTGCCGTTTGCTGTTAATTCACCAAATTCTTCTTGGATATCATCATAATATTCACCTACAACTAATAGCTCTGACCTTTGGTTAAAGATATCTGTAAGAACAAGGACAAAGGTATCTTCGCCTCTTTCCTTAATTTTAGCTGTCATTAACTCTTTAAGATCATCCATAATTGGCACAAGCTCTTCTGGATTCATTGTGAAAACTTGGCCTACTCTGACATTGGCTTCACCAATAGTAAAGGTCTTGATATCACCTTCTATTAAATCTTTAGCGGATTTTCCCTTAAGAGAAGTGCCTGCCCTAAACATCTTGTCAGCAAATTCTTCTGGATTAATTCCTGCAATCTTACTCATCCTGTCAAGAATTCTCTTATCAGTAGATGTTGTAGTTGGTGATCTAAATAAAAGTGTATCTGAAATAATTGCCGCACAAAGAATACCTGCGATTTCCTTTGATGGTCTTATTCCTGATTCTAGATACATTTCACTTATAATGGTCGCAGTTGAGCCAACAGGTTCTGCTCTGAAAAATACTGGCGAAGTTGTAAGGATATTTGCTACCCTATGATGGTCGATAATCTCAACAATCTCAGCTTCTTCTATATCATCTATTGATTGATTTCTCTCGTTGTGGTCAACAAGGATGAGTTTTTTCTTGTTTGATGAAATAAGATGGTATCTAGAAATTGAGCCTACAACTTTTTTTGTAGCGTCAACTACTGGATATGACCTAAATCTAGATTTGGCCATGGCTTCTCTTACTACATCTAGAGTATCATCGGTCTTAAAGTAAATCAAATTGTCAGTTGTCATAACTTGGCTAACTGGAATTGTAAGTGGAAGTAGCCTTGAAGTCATAAAGGAGTTATATTCTGTAGAAATAACTGTAACCTTATTTTCCTTGGCAAGGTCAATCATATCTTCACCGAGACTTGCCCCATTTGTTAGGATAAGAAGAGATATTTTTTGTCTTAATAGATAGTCGTAATAATCAGTCCTGTTGCCTGCTATAACTATATCTCCTTCACAAAATACATCCTCCAAATCTTCTTCTTCTCCACCCATGGCAAAAACTGTCATCTTTCCAGGAAATGTAGCTTCACTGTCTGCTAGATAAATGATTTTACCTGCCAAAACGTCTATTATGTTGTCTATTGATGTGTTAGCACGACCTAAAATTTTATCATCCCAAACATCCATATAAGATTTGGTAATATTAGAAAGTGATGCTATACCAACAATTTCCCCTTCATTATCTACAACTGACAAAGAATTTATAGCACCTTTTTGAAAGGTATCCCATGCCTTTCTAATTGGAATAGAAGGATCTATAATATTTCCCTTATCATAGGATAAATCTCCTACTGTAAGCTTCATTGTTTCCTTGATTTCAGGCGGTTTTACCCCAAAATAGTCAAGGACAAAACGGCTTTCTTGGGAAAGTTTTCCAAGCCTGATTGGAATAGCTTCATATTCACCAAGTCTGTTTTTTAAATCAGCGTAGGCAATTGCTGACATAACTGAGTCTGTGTCTGGCTTTTTATGGCCCGTGATGTAAACTGTTTCTCTCATTTTTCCCCCTTTTTTTAAGAAAATTCTACCTTTAACATCTCAAGTTTATATCTATCTATTTGTAAAACTGACATTTTGATACCTGAAACTTCTATAGTGTCTCCCAATTTAGGAATCCTGCCTAGATTATCAATCAAGTATCCTCCTATAGAATCATTTTTTATCTGTTCTATGTCAGTATCAAAGTAATCATTAAAATCATTTATGTGGATAGAAGGATTTACCAAATATTCCTTATCATTAATCTTTAAAATCGTTTCAAGATGTGTATCATACTCATCTTCTATCTCACCAACTAGTTCTTCTACAATATCTTCTATTGTTACAATACCACTTGTGCCGCCGTATTCGTCTATAACTATTGCAAGGGACACATTTTCTCCCCTCATTGATTTAAAGAGGTCGAAGATATGCATATTATCATAAACATAAAAGGCAGGTCTTACCATTTCTTCTATATTTAAATCTTTATCTTCTGCAATAAAAGCCACTATATCCTTCATGTGGAGGATACCTATTATGTTATCAATAGATTTTCCATAAACGGGAATCCTTGAATGTTTGCAGTTTTTAAGGAAATCCTTAAGCTCTTTATCTTCCATATCAACAGCAATAGCTTCCATATTAGTCCTTGCTGTCATTATATCTTCCACATCAGGATCGCCAAATTCAAAAACATTGTTAATTATTTCAGATTCCTGATTATTTATAACGCCTTGCTCCTCTGAAACATCTACAATAGTCTTAAGGTCTTCTTCTGTCACCAAATCTCCCTTTTGCGAACTTTCTCCAATGATAATTTTTGTCAAAAAATTAGTAATTGCTTGGAGAAAAAATGACAAGGGCTTTAAAATAAAATCAAAAAATTTAATTGGTTTTGCAACCTTTAGTGCAAGCTTCTCTGAAGAAGAAGTAGCGATATTTTTAGGTGTCACTTCTCCAAAAATCAAAATAGTCAAAGTAAGGATAATAGTTGACACTACAGCACCAGATGAACCCAATAGGTCTGTAAAAAATATTGTAGCTATAGTAGTAGTAACTATATTTACTATATTATTTCCAATCAAAATAGTGGTTAAAACCTTACCAATATCATCAGTAAGTCTTCTAACAAGTGAAGAATTTTCAACGCCATTTTCTTCCATTTGCCTAATTTTAAAAACATTTAACGATGTTAGTGCAGTTTCTGATGAGGAAAAAAATGCACTTCCCATCACCCCTAATATAATCAGTATAAGTTCAATCCAATTCGTCTGACTCATTTATTATTCCTTCCTTGTCATTATAAAAAATCTTAGTCTTATACCTATTATAGCGATTTTTAAGTTAAAAATAAAGGTTTTTAATGATAAATTCAAATATAAATATATAATAACAGTGTATCATAAAAAAAAG
>QWCE01002907.1_pt1 | contig 20074 bp, 23 predicted proteins | sample 1972531 | NCBI WGS metagenome assembly QWCE01 (sample SAMN09866716, study PRJNA288562) | Human gut metagenome isolate term4_stool, whole genome shotgun sequencing... | reverse complement strand
CAAAACTCGGAGAAGAAGGACGTTGTTTCATACTATAAAGGTACAAAAATATGATGAAATGAGCAAACTTTGAACAATGAGTTTTGCAGAGGTCTCATTATCAGAAAAGAAGAAACTTTATATGCAATTGATATGGGAGCATCTACTATCATAAATCTAAATGAAACAGATATTGATATAACTAAACTTAAACAACATAGTTCTGTTGGAGCAAATGCTTCTAATGGTATTGTAGCAAATAAAGATAATATGCAACCGCAGATAACGAAAGTTGAGAGCTTGTTAAACTCAAAAGATACTGGACATCATTCTAATAGAGAGTGGGAAGTTGGTGGTTTTGATAATTGGGACGATATAGATGATGAACGGAAATTACGTCGATAAGTTATTACCAGGTAGTAATTTTTTGTTCATTCTCTATCGGTTTGAAATAATTTTCTAAATATGAATATGACAATTCCTTTTCATCAAGGAAAGAAATAGATATGGTACCATTACTTGATATACCCATAACTATTTCCATACCATTTGACAGCCACTTTGCCCTTGGAAGAAAAGCACCTGAATAACACAAGGAAATCCATTGTGCATTATACTCTTGAGACATATTACTTTGCTTTTGAGAGAATGCCTTAATTTCGTATTCTTCAATTGGTTTCCCATATTTTCCAGAGAGATATATAACCAAATTGTTTGCTTGATTTATGAGCTTATTATGAAAGACAGCATTTGATATATTGAACACAAAGAGATTTTTAGGTAAACCCATAGAAGAAAGATAATTAGGCAAATAGCATATAGAACTTTCTTCAGAAGGAAGAGAATTGATAGTTATAGACACTAACCTACCATCAAGAAAGTATGACATTCCTGTAAAAAACATTGGTGAGGTATTACTGCTATATTTCTCTAAATCCATTGCACATATATCAAGACAAGATGAAACATCTGTACAATCCATATCGAACTTAATACCATTAATCAATATTAAGTGTCGAGTAATACCAATAGAGTCTGTCATGGAACACTCTTCTTTCATCTTGCTTGCCTGGTTATAGTGACCTTCATAGGTCATACCTAACCTATAATATCCTAAAATAGGATATTGAGAGGGGATAGTATCTGTTTCCAGGGAATGTACAGATAAGGCTATAAATAATGAGAATACTATAAATAGACAACGCATATTCTTTATATTTTATGGTTTATTTAGTAATAACGTCATGATAAACATTTTATTACCTTTAATCAATTATTTCACTATTTTATTTACGATAGACTTAGTCTACCTTTGTACTACTATTATTTTTGTATCCTGTATAAATAGAAATTATACATATTAGTATAAACATGCAATATAGACTAATTAGTCCAAATAAATATTGTCTTTTCATCTATTCATTAAGTAAGTTGATATATTATATCATCATATGTTTGATGAACGATAGCAGATAAAACCGCTTCTTTTTCTTCACAAGAAGGCAATCTGAAATAATAGCCACCAACAACACTTGATATTTGTTGTTCAGGAAGTGAATAACCATTAAAAACAGCTGAAATTGTAAAATCCCCATTCATATGTTTGCGTATTATAGTATCTATATACGATATTTCTTTCTTATATCTAATATTTAGAAAACTTTCTTTAAGTCCCAGACTATACAATGGAACGCCTTCCGAATAAGAGATAATAGAAATATTATTTTGTTGCTTACAGAGTTCGATAATTTGTGTTGGATTAATTATCACACATATATTTCCTCTCACTCCTAATGTCTTTATATCATACAGATAGGCATTATTTAATAAGTTATGTATAGCAATTGCATCATCATCGAACGTCAAGTAATAATCCGTGCATTTCACGCAGACTATATTCCCGTTATGATTTTCAGACTTCTTTTTTAAAAATAAATTATGCAATATTGAATTTTTTGACTGTTGAGTTCTCACGGCAAGGCTATAATTTTGCACCATATATAGAATATATGCATATTGCTCTTGAAATAGATCTTTCAATGAGTCCAATATAGCTCTCTCAACTTTGCAGAAACTCCATTCATATTCATTAACCAAGGTAACTACCTCGCTGTTATCTATTAATACAGAAATCTTATTTCTATCTATGTGGAGAGAAGAAAGGCGAAGGGTTCTTATAAAGCTCAAACCTTCCACAGAAAGTTCTTTATCAACAATTGGGTAATCTATAGTTCCCTCATTGGAACTTATTCGCAAATAGTCCAACGATTGCTGCAATTCTGCAATTGTTGAAAATATATCGTTATGATAGATAATGCTATCATATTTCACTAAATCATAATTCATGGACTCCAACACTTTTACACCATACTGATTAATAATCATAAAGGAATAGATAGTATTATCTTCCGCAAAGTCAATTAATTCCCAGCCCATCTTTATATACAACTTGTCTGCTTCATTACTGATAGCTACACAGTATGCACCAACATTAAAAAGCACAAGTGCCTTCTGTTCTATAATCAGATTAGAATGGCACTTGTATAAGCTTTTAATAAGAGTTGTAATATCTTTCTTTAGCTCCATTATGGCAAAGGTATCTCAAAGGTTTTAATTACATTCTTACCATCTTTATCAAAGAAGATCCATCGTTCAGCCCGATATTTTAGTCCGTCTTTATCTACACATTCATAATCAATTTTGACTTTCCACCCAGACCATTGTCCTTTTTGTACATTCTTGAAAATCATGTTTTGAACCTCAGTTGCAGCATTCATTTGACGACGCATTAAACCAACAGTATACGCATCACTATTCGAAATATCACTAATATCTTTTGTCTTAGCCATAAGTTGTTTAGTAACAACAGCCATAACTTTCAACATACCAGTAATCTCATTGCGTGTGAAGTAGGTAACTCCAAAGGCAGAGTCAGGTTGTGAGTAGGCGATTATCTTTAATTGCTTTGGATAATCAAGCGATGCTTCAAGATTCTCTTTGGCTCTGTGTGTCATTTCAGATTTAGAAGATCGACAAGAAATAATAATCAATGCAGCCAAGAGAATAATAATTATAGGCAACTTCTTCATAGAATTTAGTATTTTATGTGATAAAAAAAAATGTTCTTAGAGGGCTTAAAACGAACTATCTGATGCTTTGGAACAATAACAGGTGTATTGTGGGGTGGAGGAGGAGTAACAGTACGTTCCTCTATTGTTCTTACACAAAAACTACCGAAGTTATCTAAAGATACCCTTTTGCCTTCATCTAATGCCTCACTTGCTGCTCCCAAAAGAGCTTGTAAACTCTTTCGTAAAGTTTCTTGTGATAAACCTGAACGTGTCTTTGCAAGACGAATAAGTTCATTTAATGTAATTGTTCTTTCTTCCATATGCAATCTTTATTTATTTGAAACTATTTGTATCTCGTTATGACTTCCCAACTGCAGATTAAGTGTAAGAATGTGACCATACTTATCAAAAGCTGTAAATGGTTTTTGCAAATGACCATTGGAAAGGAGTTCTTTTGCATCCTGTAAATTTACTTTGTGACCATAATAATGCTTCCATATCTTGAAATTGCAGCCATGTTTATAGTTAGAACAGTTGAAAGCTGTTGTACCAACAAGAATATCACCTCCACATTCAGGACACTTGCCTACAAATGATGTTAGTTCAACCTCTCCATGTGAGCCTCTTGATAAATAGGCACAGAACCACTTTCCTTGCTTATTATAAAATCCATCAAGTATGTCCCCTCTTCCATTGCAGAAGGCTTCTGCTTCTTCTGGAGATATAAATCTATTGCATATGAAATTTAAAATATGGAAGGTGCAAGTTGGATTTGCGTTAATACTATTCTCACAAGCATAACCAAAGCGAGTTAATATAATCTTGCCACCACAGTCAGGACATACAGCATTGAGTGTTATCTTTTGTGTTTCTACAATATATCCTTTATCCTTAACTATAGTGAGATGTCCTTTATATGAGAAACCTCTTTGATCAGATAAAGTAAGTTCCTCTGTTTTACCATTCTGTATAAGGTGGTGTATCATCGAGTCTGTGAACTCGATACCATGCAAATGTAATGGTAGCGAAAAACGACAAAGATTTCCATTACCTGAGGGCTTTAGTTTATTCGTACATACATAATCTCTATTGGTCCTAATAATATGTCCTTCACCACACACAGGACACAATCCAAAACCTCTTTCTATTTTTTCCATTAAAGTATCATTAATTTTAATGTGATTCGTCAAAATCGACGTTATATATGAACGTGTTTACTTTCCAATCACGAATAACACCTTCTATAATATTTTTTCCTGACATAACAGCAGCCCATCCTTCTGGGTCAAGTTTGAAAAACAAATCTCGCCAACGCAATGTTTGAATTTCCCATGCAAGAAGATATAGAGAGGTGTTGATGTTCTCTAACTTGCTTAACACGGTATTGCAGATGTAATAGCGTTCTGCTGAGTTAAGTAGATTAACCTTATGCTTCTTGTCTATTATATTACCTTTCTCATCAAACTCTTTAGTATTGTATGTGCCACTGGTAACAAGCTGCTCTAAGAAAGGATATAAACTCATCATTTCTGTTGTCAGGTTAGTAAGTTCACTACCAACCACAGTAGAAAGGAAAGTACCCTGAAAACCTCCTATACGAATTGCCTTACGAACATTCCCTATATTAGCAGGGATATCTTTCGTTACTAATTCACCAGCTCGTTTGATTTGGTAAAGGTTCTGAAAAGCTCCTTGTACATTTGCCATATATCCAAGTACTTTATTTTCCACCTTGTGCATTTTATCCAATGCTACCGTCACAACCGCTTCTGTCTCTATAATCTTCTTCTGAGTTTTATTACGTTTAGAATAAATACTTTGAAGAGTTCTCATTTGAATAATTATGGCGCTTGTTAAAGCTGGATCTACTTGTGCTACAGAAGCAGAGATAGAAATTCTGTTGATACATAGAAAAATAGCAATAATAGCTATTGTTTTACTGATTTGTAATTTCATATATTCTTTTGTCTTGTTTACATTTTTCTACTCGATTACGAATTATCTGTACTAAAGGGAGAGTTGCTTTTACTCCATATATGCACATTAAGCTATCAGTTTTATCTGTTGATATTATGCTAATAGTCTTAACTTTCCATATCTTTTGCAAAAGAGTTTGTGTTTCTCTATAATCCACAACACGGTAAAGCTCGATATAGTCCGTATGTCGTGAGAAAACACCTTGAATACGGCTCAAAGTAGAATTACCAACAATCCATATAACAGCTGTAAGCATAATGTATCTAACTGTGAGCACAACCGCCAATATCAAAGAACAAGAAGAAATACCTATTTGAATATACCGGTTATCTATAGCTCTTGACAAAGGCATAGCAACAATACTCATAAAAAAAAGACAGCTTATCCCTAAGTTTTCAGCAAGGAACTCTTTATAGTTTGGCTTTATTGATATATCCATAATACATTTATATCTTAATTCCACCAGTCCTTCTTTTATGAAGGTTTTCGTCTCGTTCATACTTGTTTTTTGAAAATATCATAGTGGAGGGCTTATTCTGGATAACATCATTCCAGTCTTTGAAGGCTGCAGGAGCCTTTTCTATTCCGTATTCTCGTTTGAAAGGAATAATAGAGCGCAAACTATGTAAGTTGGCAGTTTCTGCATTAAGGATATGAATTACTCCATTATTATTTACATCTATCATTTTATTATGTTGATTGATTGAAAGAGGTACTTTCTCAATAACACTAACCATTCGCATTCCATAAATACGACCAGGAATGTCATTGTCAAAGCAATCTACAGCACGGGCATGTGAATAATAGTTCATTATACCTGCAATCTGTTGATTAGAGAATGTACCACCAATAGATACAAAAACAGACTTGTCCAGTTCTCCCTGTAGTTTTGCTTTGTTTGCTTGAAAGAACGCCATAATGTCATAAGCACTTTCTGCAAAAAACACATGCTTTATATCTTGCGGATTGTTGTTTTTGGAGAAATCAACAATCCACGCTGCCGTAGTAGAGTTTGTTCCAGTTGCTTTTCGTTTGAAACTCCCATAGCCACGTATTTCATAGCCTTCAACTTTATCACTTCCTGGTTGTTTATAAGGAAAACCTATATTGAAGAAATCCTTTTCAATTCGATTGTCCTTAATCTGTTGAATCCAAGGAGCAAATGTTTCTACAGTTTCTCGCTTTATACCTCGTTGTTTAAAGATATATTGAGCCTTATCAATATTCTTCATGATAGGCTTTGTCTGATAAAGTTTAGGGTCGAATTTTTTACTATCAGTACTTAATTGTGCATAAGGGCGAGGAACTTTTTCTTCAATAGGTTCATTTGCAAACTTTGCCATAACTTTACTAATTAAGTCCCAATTGTTACGCCGCGATATGCCAAAAGAACCAGCATTCTCTTGAATGAAATTAATCACATCGCCACGTTGCCCATTACGACGAAAGAAAGTTTGTTGTGCCTTATCATTTAAATGGCTAACAATAATCGTATCTTTCCTTCCGCCAGCACCATCAGGAAGAACGAACTCTACATATCTTCCGAGTCCAGCCTTCCTGTCCACTTGATAACCTAAGCTATATGCTACGTCATCAATTCCTACCTTTGACTTCAAAGCTTTGAAGTCTATTTGATATTCCTTCATAGGCTTATCATATCTTTAATCCTTGTGAAATATGCTGTGAAACTTTTGGCATAGATAATTCTTCTCCATAATGCTTTTTTACAATATCAGAAAGCATCTTATCTTTTTGAGAATTATCACTGATTTTGAGGTAGCTAACAGCTGTTTTGTTATCTATAGGCTTAGACTCTAATTCTTGACCATCTACAGATGCACGAACAACATAATTACCTGTTGGTTGCTTATATATTCCTGCTGTAATTGAAGACTTTTCAGAGTCGCTACGACTAATGTTTAATATCGGCTTTTCTCCTAAAGCAAGTTTTTGCTCATCAATTTTTTCAAGAATAAGATGTGAAGCCTTATTCACGTCTGCCATCACAGACATGATAAATCGAGGTTCTTCACGAAGCGTATGAAGCCAACTGTCAATATAAGCTGCATTATTATCCGTAATTCGCTTATCAAAGCCCATGGTATTACCAACCATTGCTGCTGACAACTCTGCCACAAGCTCTTCCTTTGCGTATTTAGGATCTCCATAACGTCCTTCCATATTTCTGTTTAGACGCTCAGCTGTGCCTGTAGAGTGTGTCATTTCATGTAAAGCAGTAGAATAATACTCCATGCCATCCTTGTAAATATCGCTTTCTGTTTTCCCTATCTTGAATTGCTCTTTCTGTGGAATCACAATAAAATCATGAGTGGGGCTAAAAAACGCTCTATCAGATGGTTTGTCGCAGTGAATTTTACATAACCATTCTTGATACTCGAACATTCTATCAAGAGCAGCGTTCTTATACATTCCTTGTGTATCTGTAACTTTGGGGGACTGGAACTGCGCAACAAGTTTTTCGTATTTTTCTTTATTGACCTCTTTCATGTTAGTTTGGTCAATATTGTAGACACGGAAAGAGCGAAGAAATGGGCGAGCTTCACAGTGTTCCCGTTCCTCTTTAGACATATCTCTATAATCTGTCAAAGAGACTTTTTCCCCTTCTGCATCCTTAATATTCCAATCCCAGTACACTACAGGCATAGCTTTCGCTCCTTTATTAAGGCGCAAACCTTCTTTTTCCTTCTGAAGGAATGTAAGATATATAGGAGCTGCATAGTTATTCATTGCGGTGTGCATGAATAGGAATAAGGAATTTGTACCCGAATAAGTTCTGCCATTCAGATTTTGGGGTATTCCTTGGAATCCTTTTCCTCCAATCCAGCCTTTCTTCCACTCACTTGCCTTAACTTCTTCAAGACGAGAGATAATCATTTCAGCAAACGCTTCTACAGCCTTAGCGCTGGAGCTTTGAGAATTGCCTTTATTATATTGGTATGCCATTGTCCTTACATAAGAAAGTCTAGATTATCAAAAAAAGAGGCATCTGTTTGTTCGAGAAACAACTCTGCATTATCTTCATCAGCTTCTGCACCTCTGTCATTAAGCCAAAGCTTGTAGCTCTCTCCATACTCACTTTGCAGGAGAAACTCTACCCATCCTATTCGTCCTTCCTGCTTAAGCAGTTCTAACTCTTCAAAAGATTTTCTTTCCATATAGTTTATTGTAATTTTGAAGTTTGCCACACCTCACTCTAAAGTGAGGTTGTAGTAATTTGATTTTAAGTTTCTTTGCAATTACTCATATTTATCTTTTTAAGCCATGTGAGCGTTCTAATGGTTTACTACGAGACAATTCTTTAATATCCTCTGTCAAATACTTTGCAGCCAACTGTTCTCTCGTAGCTGTCTTAGACTTAAAAAGAGAGTAGAGATCATTACTTGAAACTTTATGTTCAGGGGTCTGTCCTTTGTTTCCTAAACTGGCAGAAATAAGCCAGTTGCCATCAGGTACTTTTCGAACACGAACTTCTTGGATTGGTATGTTGTCAGGTAATTTGTATTTCTCATACGCTGACTTTAGATGCAGTTGTTCGCCAATTACCTTTTCTGCTATTTGCCCTTTGCTTTGTGTTTTATCAAAGTAGGCATCTAATTGGTCATGACTTAAAGGGGTAGCATGGAAACGTTTATTACCCATCTCGGCATACAAGAGGTACTCTCCGAAATGTGATTTTTCCTCATTACGTTGTTTATATACTCTGAACTTGGTTAATTCATTTCCATCTGAAAGTTTGAGACTATCAAAGTCTTCTTTATCCAACTGTTTTGCTATCTTAGTTGGGTAATATTTTTCAAACATATCCTTAACGGATAGTTCTTGTTTCATGAAGGCTTCTACGTCCTGTGGCTTAACAGCCTTTGGATGTAAGCCTACACCATCGAGGCGAGCATAGAAGAAATATTTTCCTTCCTGTTTTGGTGATTCATAAAGATTTGCAGATGTAACTTTTTGACCATTCTCAGTAATAAGTTGTGGAGCAACAGCTTTCTTCACTTCGCTAACAAGATAATCATAGAACTCAGGACGAATATTTTCAGGATGATAATATCTACGCTTTTGAGCATCATCACCTGGTACAGAACCAGCAAAAGAAATGTTGTCATTCCAAGCGTATACACGACTTAGAGATATACCTTTATCTTCTCCAGTACCAGCAACAACACCCTTTTGAGTTCCAAAATCAGGGAGAACAACCATTCTTGTAGTACCCATTGCTGCCTTAATATCATCTATAAATTTTTGTTGCTGATCTGATGTTGCACCAATTGTTTCAGATGATTTTTGAGGGTTTCGATGATTATCAAGTTTTACATCTTCTTCCTGTCTTTTACTCTGAGTTTCTTGCTTATGCAGTATATTTTCAACTTGATCAACAATAGCTACACGTTCTTTTGCTTTAATCAACATCGGGAGATATGTGTCAAGTTCGTGTTTAGGGAATTCTACTTGTTTTGTCCCATCTTGCTGACTTGATAGTTCGATTCCAAGATGCTTTGACGCTTTCACAGCATCTTCATTATATGATTTATAAGAATCACCAACACGAAAAAGAAGTAAAGCGTCTGGGTGTTGTTCCTTCATTGAAGTATATCTCTTCATAATAGGTGACAAAGAACTGCTATCAGATTGCTTTTGAGTCCGACTTTCATTTGCTTTATAGAGCTGCTTTACATCATTGGTTGAATTTTCGGATAATCCATAACGCTCTATATTCATCTTTACTTCCTGCGCTTGAACTTTGCGGAATACTTCATAAGTTCCTCCAACTACACTGTTGTACACAACCGCATAGTTCTTGTTTTCGCGCAAAAGTTCGTCTCCTTTATTCTGCAATGGTGACTTAAAAGTGCTATTGAGGTTTATAGCTTCGCCACGATCATAGCTGGCAACAGTAGTAAGCAGTTTATTTAAATGACCTCTTTTGTGCATAGCACTAATATCTTTTATATCCTCTCCTGCTTGCAAATAAGCAACAGAGGAATAAAAGACTTCTGATTTCTTTGCAGTCTTTTTATCAGAAAGACTCTCTGAATCTCTCCGAACGGCTTTTTCCTGCTCCACCAACGGTTTTACTTTTCCTTCCATATGAATGATTGTTTATTATGTGTAGCTGAAAGAATCCTCCATTCGCAGCGCACAAGCATATCTATCATATCCTGCCAGTTCAACCACGATGTGGACATATTCTTCCCATCTTGTTTCTTTAAAATCTTGAAAAGCCCAGTATTAGAGTCATAGCTTTCAACAGAAAGCAAACAGTTGCCGTTTTGAATATTTACATTAGCATACAAATTACCAACAAGTGCTTGTAATCCACTATCAGGTCTTAACTTATAATTACGGCACTGTGCTGGAGAAAGTAAATGATCAAAAACGACTTGCCCAAATATAGTTCCTGAGTCTTGATGACGTACGAAACCAAATTCGGGCTGTGTATCTCTACCATATGGACGTGCCATAAGGGTATAGATATATTCTTGCTTATCAGAAATACCTTTAAACTTCTGATAAGACTTTAATTTATATAATGATTGTTCCCCTGCGACAGGAGATAAGTCTTCTCTGGGCATAAAACAAAATCTTATGCTCCTTGAACAACAGTCTTTAAAACTGGGGAAATATATTAAAGACTACCGAGAAGACTACTGTCAGCTAATTCGGTAATTGTATTAAAGTGTCCCTATCAAGGGTGAATTAATTATTATCTTAATCCCTAAAAAATATAGGACTATACTTGTGTTAGTAACAGGATATTTAGTGCTAAATCTTAATACCTGCTGACTTTTTTTGTTCTTCTTTGATTTCCAACTTATTTTCTTTATGTTGGAGTTTATCAACAACTTTTTGATATTCCCATCGGTTTTGATCGGTGAGAACATAACCCATAAAGCCCTCATTCGCCATATCGAATTTAATCTTTTGTTGGCGTTCCCATTCCGTCATGTCTCCTTTTACAATTTTGAAACCTTGTGGTTCTTTCAAATCGACACCAACGGAGACTTTCTCATGACCAATCTCCAGTTCGATAGGCTTCCCCTCTTTAATGGCATTTTTCTGATTCTGACCAAGCTGAATATCATTAATCTTCTCCATTTGAGCAATCTGCTCTGGAAGACGTAAATTACTTACATTCCGTTTAATAAGGGATTTTGTCTCATTATCCATTTGAATGAATTGCATTCGCCGAACACCATTCTCTTTTATCTCCTTGCGAATGGTATCCCCCTGTTGCAGTCTCTCCCTCTCATTTTCAGAAAGAGAAATATCACTCATTAAACTCTTTCTGACAGGGTAAGTCATCAAATCTATCTTTCCCTCTCGATCTCTTATAAGTTGCAGTTTAAGTGGAACTTCATAAGTTATTCCACTTTCTGAACGAACATGAGCTTGAACGAGGGGAGTAACTTTACCACTCATCAAACTCTCTAATAAATCTTTTGGCATAGATAAAGTCTTCTCTCTATCAATACCAAGATTAGCTAATTTGCCGTATGGAATGTCTTTTTCCAAAAAACGATTTACCATTGCCATATCCATATATTTGTATTAATTTTGATTCAAAATTAAAAAAAAACATTGTAAGATGAAAGTAAAATCGTTGATAATTGGTACGACCTCTTTAGTGCTATTTCCATTAACAATGAAAGCACAATTCTACACTATCATGAGGGAAAAAGAAATTAAAATTACTAATAACACTGCTACGAAAAAGAAAGCTGTACGTGGTAGTCATGAAGATTATTTCTATGCTTATCAAGACTCTTTAAAATCTATAAAATCATCCAAGAAAGAAGAAGATTATCTAATCGACTTTTTTTCAACTACAGAAGGACATGAAATTTCTATAGAAAAGGATATTCCTATTTTTGTCAATGTTAAGGATAGCCTGTTATTTGGCTTGATAAAGCAACGTATGGATGTCTGTCTTCCCTTGGATTTTATTAGTGTTACGTCTAAATATGGCTATAGAAAAGACCCTTTTAAAAAATGTTCTGCTTTCCACGATGGAATAGACCTTGAGTGTAATATGAAACATGTTTATTCAATGCTTCCTGGTAGAGTTTTAAAGGTTGTGTATAGTAAAAAAGGATATGGTAATCACGTTATTCTTGATTATGGACATATACAATGCCTCTATGGGCATCTATCTGTAATAGCGGTAAGACAGGGAGATGAAGTATATGCAGGGACTATTGTAGGAATATCAGGAAGTACAGGACGCTCTACGGGACCTCATTTACATATTAAGATTTCCTCTAATGGTAAAAGCCTTAATCCTGCTCCTTTCATAGCATATTTAAATAAATATATTACAAGTTTACGGGATAAAATTGCATATGTTAGATTTGGAACAAAGCCACCTAAAGAACTCAATATCAATAATTTATATCAGATATTAGATAAATATGGTATCCTATATCCGAAGATTGTAGTAGCACAGGCTTTACTTGAAACAGGGTACTTTACTTCTAATGTATGTCTTAATTATAATAACTTGTTTGGTTTACGTCGTCCCTCTGATGGTTCTTATTATAGATTTAATAACTGGGAAGAATCGGTAAAAGCATATAGGGATTATGTTCAGTATAAATATAAGGGTGGAGATTACTTCGGTTTTCTTAATAGAATAGGCTATGCTTCTGACCCAAATTATTTGTCTAAAGTAAGAAGTATCAGTAACTCATTATAAGAGGTTTTAGATGTTGTCATAAATAAGTGATGGGAAGTAGTTTTTTATGCTACTTCCCATCTTTTTTAACTCAAAAAATTATACCTATAAAGTCCACAAAATGCACCCAATTATAATAATATCTACTTATTGACCCTTTTAGATTGCTATATTATTGATGGCTAAAAGTTCTTATTTCAGTTCCTCTAATTTTATTTTTTTTATAATACTGGTAAGCCTTATCATAGATAAATCTTATCATACGAATTGCGTTCTTGCTTACAGCTAAGATTGTTTTAAGCAGCATTTTAGCTATAGAAGCTAACAGTAGTGCTACAAAAACGAGGAATTGAATTAAAAACCTACCAAAACAAAACCCAACGATACAAGCAAGAAGTACTATCATAATATTCTCTTTTTTAAGTGAAACAATTGGCTGCTAGAACCTTGATGTGATATATTTGTATATCAAATATACAAATATATTTCAACATTACTCTTATTTTCTCTTAAAGTAAATTAGCCGTTTCGGTAAGTTTCTGTATATATTCAGACTTTAGCCTAGATAGTTCCTTCTCAAATTCTTCTCTTATCACTTCTATTTTAGCCTTAACTATCGTATTTAAGGAGAAGGATTTTGTGTAATTATCTGCATCTGCAACATTGAAATCCTTTGCAAATAGGAAATCTGCTGATATGTAATTAGAGTAAAAGAGAAACAATCGTAAGAAAGAATCTGAATTAACAACTTTATCGTGTTCTATCTTAGATATTGTTATCACAGATACATCTGTTTGTTCAGCAACTTCCTGTTGCGTCATCATTAAATACCTGCGCACATTCTTTAAACGATTACCTAATTTCTCTTGCAGCAAGTTACTTACATTTTGTGTCATATGTTTCTTCATTATTTTACTGGTTTACCAGGTGGTAAAAGTTCATTAATCATGTTTTCTATCTCAGACTCTATTCTGTTAAAGTTACGACTAAGTATGACTTTCATATTTCGGTCAGAGCCAAAGTCATAAATTGGTGGAATATTCTCATATTTTTCTTCCTCAGTCTTTATCCTCTTCATGTCAAAATCAGTCTTACAGAAATACTTTGAGGTTTTAAACTCTTCTGAGTTTTCGATTTCAAAAGTAGTCATGGCTTCATTAGGAGTAGGGGTGAAATCTCGAGCAACTTGTCCAGCCAACCACCCGGTAGGCATATCAGCTATTTTTGCAGCAGGAAGCATGTGATCCATTTTCTCAGATATAGAAGTAGAAACCTTTTGGTCATTGATAGAAATTGATTTACTTGTCTGCTTTACTTTTCCAAACACATCATTCTGTGCCCATTCAAGTGTCTCTTTGTTGCGTGCAGCACCCATAAAAACATTACCACATGTAGCTATGATAGTTTGCATACCATTTTTTCCATAATCAGCTTCGAGTTGAGGTAGTTCCTGGAAGCCGAGTGTAACAGAAACTTTGTTACTTCGTGCAGTTCCGATTAGTCGATCTATTTTATGAAAATAGAGTGTTGGCAACTCATCTATTATCAAACTACAGGGATAGTTGTTTTTACTATTAATCTTAACCACAAGACGGTTTAAAATTAATGCATTTAGTGAACCTATAACCTGTTCCTTTTCAGGGTCATTAGCAATGACAAGATAACTTGGATTTTCCTTATCTGATATTTTTAGGTCAAAGTCATCACCTGTAAAAACCCAGTAGGCTTCCTCTGTGGCAAGGCGACCAGCTGCAACACGAAGTGTTCCCACCATACCTTCCAACTGATCCATAGCCTTGTTCTTAAAAGCAGATTCAAAAGGAGCCATGAGAGGCTTAATAGCTTTATCACTCATCAATATCTTGAAAACACTATCATACGATTTATTAAGGAATTGTAGCACGTGAGCCATATCAGAGTACTCTCCAGTGATAGTGTCTGGTGTAACCTTATTTCCATTACTATCCTCGTACCATGCATCTGTAATACTAACAAGACAATTATCACTGTCTTTGTAGGAGAATCCATCTAGTTCTACGAAGATGCCATCTTTGTCTAATGACATATTGACAAATTCTTCATTATTAAAATCAAGTATAACTTCTCCCTTTTCGTTAATACCAGCATAATCCGTCCATTGTCTATACACAAGTTGCAATATACCTTCTTCAACTTGATCAATATTGATTATTCGTGTATAGTGGAAGAAGCGCTTTAGCTTTTTCCCTTTCAGATAACCTGTAGGATGAAAATTAACAAAGAAATATATGATAGCTGCAAGAAAGTTTTCAGAAGCATTCTTAAAAAAAGCCTCTGAACCACCTTTTTTGTCTCCTCCTCCTTTATTGAGAGACTCTAAGAGAGTTGCTGCTGTTTCTGATGCTGCTGCTATATCGGGGATATACTTCTTTTGAATTGGATTGATACGGTTCGAGTATCTTACATTTGCGAAATTAATGATACGAAAACCACAATTCTCAGGCAAATGACCATATTTTTTGTTCTTACAATATTGATAAAGTAAATTCTTTGCGAGAGTAGGGAATTTGTAATCATATACCATCATCGTAAACCCTTTGGCAGAGTGTTGTCGAATAAAAGGGTCTATGATTCCAAATGATTTGCCAGAGCCTGGAGTTCCTAATACAAGAGTAGCACGAAAGGGATTGATAATATTTATCCACCCATGGCGCATACGTTTCTTAAAGTAAAATATCATAGGTATGTTCACAGAATACGGATTATCAACCTTATTCTCCATCTGTTGGAAACTCTCATTTTCAAAATTGAAGCGGTCATCTCCAAGTTTATGATTAAAATACTTGCTTATAGCATCTAACCCCTGATGTACGAGCATTATACCAATGACAGAACAAAAAGCATATATAATCCTATTGGTAGGAAAACCTAACATTGTTCCACCCCAGCTATCCTTATGTACTAATACGCTTGTTAAAAGAAGGTAAAAGCCAATACCTAATGGTATGACTACCATTGTTTTCATATTGAATTTCAACTCCTTTTTTGCCCTTGTCCCTGTACACGTAACAGCTATACATACCAGTTCCATAAACTTACAGCCAATAACACTATTAAAGAGCTTTAGCTTGTATAAGAAGGATAAAAGAAATTTTGTTATCGGATCACTTGTCAGAATTGGTAAATTCATAACAAGTTCAAGGATAAGGATAATATAGATACAACTTCTGAAAATATTGTATATCTGCTGTTGTTCCTTAGTTTCTTCTATTGGCATAGAGCAATTTGCGTTTATTTATCTTACGTTTATTCGCAGTACGGGTCGTATTTGTGCTACATCTTTTTTAAGGATAGATGATATATAGCCTGATTGAAGCATTATACACTTTGCATATAATTCTTCTGTTTGTGAAGAAGAGCCATCTGATGTAGAACTTAAATAGGGAGAAGATGAGAAAATGTCCCCCTTGATAGTCTGCATAGACTTTCTAATAGTCTCTAAATTAGCTGATAGCATTTTAAGTTCACCAATAGATGGTAGTGCCCATCCTGTAACAGAAGAGGGGTAAGCCATTATTGCATTAACAGCAGGACTATTTCTTTTTGATTTAAGGATAGCTGCAGTGTTCTCTAAACCACATAAAAGCATCTCATTTGAAGAGACGTCAGAGACCGTGCTTAAGGTGTCAAGATAAGAGAATTGTCCTAGTTCCTTAGTATTGACAACCCACACGGTATCTTGTCTTGTTCCGATAACAACACCTACAGCATTCATTTTTGTTGCATTAAAGGATTTCTCTGATATAATCTGATTGTTTGTTAGTAAAATGCAACCAGGCGTTATGTTCACATGCCATTCGTCATCTAAATGTTCTGAACATGAAGATAACTGAAAAGACAATGATATAACGAATAACATCCATATTATTGATTTTGTTTTCATACTCTTTCTTTGATTTTTTTATAATATCTTTTTGTAGCACATAATTGTCTCTCCATTCGTTGACAAAGGGAGTGAATATGTGGTACATAGCTCCTTTGCGTAAAATGAGGCAACATTGCAATCAGACGTTCTTATTCTGTACAGGATTTTCTTACAATGGAATTTTAATACCTACAGTTAGTCCGTTTCGGAAAGTATCACCATGAATGAAGCATACGTTGTTCTTTTGTTTAAGAACAAGTTTTATTCCATTACGTAAAGTATAGCTATATTCAAAACTACCTTCTGCTCCAAAGAAATAATTGCCACGTACTGCTCCAGCTAAAGGACCGACATTGAGACGCAATGTTGAATTTCGCCAGCGAACAAGACTTTTCTTATAGACAACCCCACCATTCCAGTAGTAATTTTTCCAAAAGGACTTACTACACACCTTACCACATTCAGGATCTCTTTCCCAGCGGTTTCCAGCTTCACCAAATATCTCGAAGGCATTGTCATAATTTAATTCTCTCTCAAAACCAAAACTGGCGTTTAGAGTGTTTCTAAACAGAATTCCAGTATTCAATGTAAAGAACTGATCTCCATCACCTGCATAGGTATTTAAAGTTACAATAAGTAGTAACATTAGGGGTAATAGTATTTTTTTCATGCTCATATCCTTTTCTCTTAATTATCTATTACGTGAAAGGCTTTTCATTAAATGCTCATCAAAACCATCGGCATGCAATATATCTGAATATTCTATTGGAATATACAATATTCGCCCCGATATTTGATTTTCAGAAATTTCTAAATTGAGTATCTTTTCATCAGGGAAAGTTAGCTTGTTCAACACAATAACATTACGATATCCTTTTTTGAAAGAAGTTGCTTTGTTAAGTTCATATACAGGAGTTAGCTCTATAGTTTGAGTATTAGTAGCTTTACTTTCTTTCTTATCTGTTAGCTTAACTCTTATCTCATCAATATCAAACTTAATGTTAGTGTTATTATACAAAGAGAAATCTATGAAGAAATAATCATCTATAGAATAGATGTTATTAACAACAGCCTTGATACCATATTTTTTGTAATGAATGTTATGGAAACGAGCAGATGTCCCATAAATAGCCCATGCAAGACGTGCCATATCAGACTCTGGTATCATCACATCGGGATTAGTGTAGCGTTTAGTATCATATAAATCTATATTATAGATAGAATTTGCAAGTGCTGGACCTTTCACATAGACAATATTTAATTGTGCTATATGACGTTCGCCTATCACAGTCATTGTACCTGCAAGTTCATAGTTATACATTTTACCTGCTGGCTTAATTCTTACAATATTATCTGCACATTGATTGCCAATAATATTATTTGTTGATATATCTACGAGCTTAACATTTTCGGGCATGATAATGTGGGTTGTAACCTGCTCATTTACGTATACTGTATTTTTTTGAAGATTGCTATCAAAGATGTAAGCATCTTCTAAACTTCCACGTTGGATATAATGCACCTTTGCTGTATCAGGTACAATTTCTTTATATCTCTTTTGTGCCCATGCTGTTATTGTACTAAGGCACACTAATGATAATAGCATTAATTTTTTCATTACTTTCTCTTTTAATAAGTTATTCTTCGGTTGATGTATTGACAAGATAAACAATAGTATTGTACTTAATACGTGCTTTGTTCTTACGCATATTGGAAGAAAAAGCACTGCTTGCCGACTGATAAATGTTCTGTAGGGCTTGTAGAGCTACAGATTCACCACTTACGGTACTTCCTGTATTATTACCAAATTGCATATTCTGTTGAATAGCCTGCGCACCAGCTTCTTTCATCATGTCTCTAAAAGCAGATTCAGGAACATAAAATCCCTCCATACCATCATTGTCATATACTGACAAGTTTACTTTTATGAATTTATTACCAACAAGAACACTAGTGATACTTGCAAGTACACGTTGCTGCCCGAATCCAGTAACGAGACCATACAAATATGTACCTCTCTTTAAGCGTACTTTATTAATTGTTACATCATCAAGGAGTTTGAAACGTAATCGAGTTCCTTCATGTGCTTTAGTAGTCTTATCTATCATTGCTTTGATTAGAGGAGAATCTATACTCTTGTTTGCAGTTACAGTGTTAAACTTATCTGCATTTTGACTCTGCACCTTTTTTACTGTTTGTGGTTTCTCCTCTTTCTTTGATTTTTTAGTCTTTGAAGAACGTAAAGGACGTTGCGATTGCCCATTTCTATGCCCATAGCTTGGAATATCGTAATCATCATAGCCCCCTCCGGTATAATCATTATCTTCTCTATAGTTTTCCTCTACGGCTTTTTGGGCAGCACGACTTCGTTTCTGTATATATTCAAGTTCCTTAACATAATCGTCTAACTCGTCCTGACGACTACGGGGGTTATTTCTGCTTGATATTCTTCCTCCTCCATTATAACTATTATACCCACCATTAGCATAAGAGTTAATATGCTTACGAGATTCTGCAAGACTACGCTCCATCTCCTCCTGTGCTTTCTGCTGTGCTTGTCGTTCTGCATTGTCTTTATCGATCTGATTCATTTCGTCCTCAGAATAGGCATTGCCAAGAGAATCCTTCCTTTCTTCATCTTCTCCAAATCCTCCAATTGCAGAATAGCCGTCGGTCCCCATGTTTAAATCTTCCATACCAGCCATCTTATTTTTCATCTCACTATTCTCTGCATCAGGAAGAGCCATGTTCAGAGAATCGGTAGCTACTTTCCCTGTTGTTGTATTTCCTCCATCAAATACTGATGAAATCTCATAGGCAAAGAACGTTAAAGGGAGAAATATTACCAGAGGAAAAATATACTTAGGCTGTTTTAAATTTAGCTTTCTCATTATTTTCCTTTCTTTAAAAAATTGACAATACGTTGTAACTGGCGATAATCCTGTACGATACGCACAGAATCTTCATGACTTTTCTCTTTAATCGCTAAAAGAGAATCAAGTTCTCGATGAATAGACACACCTTTATCAGTAACTTGCTTAAACTCTAATTTGGTTGTCTTCTTTGTTTCTTCAATCTGTCTAAGCCCATTCATCATTGGAGAAATATCCTCGATAGAGTTCTCTTGCTTACTCATTTTCATCTCTATATGATCTGAAGACTTATCTCTCGCTAAATCATAAACAATAGAAATAGCAGTTGTCACAAAAGCAGCACTAAGAATACCAACAACAAAAATAAAGAAAGTCTTGCGATTTTCTAATGCCCATTGATTGCCCTGGTCTATTCTGTCTCGTAGCTTCCAACCATTGGATACTTGTCTGCAAAGATACCGTAGCTGACGTTTGTATCTTGAGACCTCTGCAAAACCTTACCCCATCCTCTATCATTATTGTTTTTGAGCACTATTGGCTCACCCGCAGTCAATATTTTTGGTTTTTAGGCTGTATA
>QWCE01004192.1_pt1 | contig 20085 bp, 18 predicted proteins | sample 1972531 | NCBI WGS metagenome assembly QWCE01 (sample SAMN09866716, study PRJNA288562) | Human gut metagenome isolate term4_stool, whole genome shotgun sequencing... | reverse complement strand
TAATTTTTTCATTGAACCTCCTACAAATTGAGCCAATGCCATTGCTATGCTAGTATTATACAACAATTAACCCACTTTTACAACAGGATATTTGGAAAATTTTGGTAAAATTATCGATCGCTTCATTGACAAAATATTAGTGTTTTGTTACAATTCTACTTGCCGTGAAAGGCGACAATTCAAACCTTTATAAATATTATTTCACATTAGTTTCTTAGAAATTAATATGGGGAATTGGCGCAGTTGGGAGCGCGTTTGACTGGCAGTCAAAAGGTCAGGGGTTCGAATCCCCTATTCTCCACCAGACAAAAGAACCGAGAAATCGGTTTTTTTATTTATGTGGTATTTAAGTCCCATAGTAAAATCCCCGTCTTTAGGCACGGGTCAGTTGTATGGGTTTATAGCCTCACTTCGAATCACCTGTTTTAAAGGTGGCACCGATTTATGATATTGGGGAACATACTTGCAGTTAACTCTCATGTTTTACTCCCTAATATATGTGGCATTTACTTAGAGCTTCTTATCTCTGTGGTGATCCGACCATTTGCTCCCCAATATACTGGATGTTTACTATACCATTTTTTTCCAACATCGTTCTTTCATAAACTTTGAAATAACAGAAATATTTTCGCCTTCATAATACTTTACAAGTAGGTTCTTAAACTCCGATACTTCGTTTTCTGGGATCACTAAAAAACCTCCACCGTGAGCAATAAGATAGTGATTTGCAAAAATAACAGAGGCTCGCTTATTACCATCCAGAAATATCTGCGTCTTCATGCAGTAAAGGCAAAGTCTTATTGCGATATTAATGGCATCATCATCTTCCTCAACAAGTTCTTGGATTCTCTCCTTAACATCTATCTCGTTTGGCATTGGTGGCACATAAGACGAACCACCAATGGTAACTGGGACACCCCGGATTCGACCGCCTTCTGAAAAAAAGCCTTGATTAACCAGCCTAGCAATATGACTGAGCATATAGTAGTCAGAACGGCTAGCAACAACATCATGGTCTAGAATAAACTCCCATGCGTGTTTCAAATTCAAAATCTTCTGCACATCTGTAGCCGTCATACCAGATACTATTCCGTTCTCTATTATCTCTTCCGTTTGAGGAAAGGATGTTGCGACCCCTTCCAAAACAGCCTGATCATAGATATTCATTTTCATATTTGCACGAGCAAATTCAATGTTATTTATTACATCGGCAGAAAGATCATCCTCAGAATATCCAGCTTCAGCAAGCTGTTTTTCAATACTACGAATAGATTTTCTAATTTCGCGTGTTTCTCTAGCATTGCGCAGTAGCAGATTATACAATTCTTCGGTATATGTACCTACATATGTAGATGTCTGTTTACCTGCAACACGTTTTCTTACATAAAGATATTTACCATTACCGCGTTCCTTGATTTCGGGTGTACCATCATATGGCATTAAGTTCAGTCTTGCATTGAGTTCGGCACGACATCTAAGTAATTCCTGTATTTCATTATATTGTGCTGTCATTTCAGCCCTCCTTTTGGGGAGCAGTTCCCTTAAATATTATATAGCAATGTTCCCCAATATTCAATATCCCTTACATAACATTTTATATATTCGTCAGTAAATATTTTGTATATTCAAACCAAAAAATTGGTTTACAGCATCTAATCATTTTGTATTACTAAAATAAAATATAATTAATATCCACACCCCTATTGCTTTCACAAAATAAATGAATACGCTCAAAAAAATGAACACAAGACAATGATATAAACTCAATCGAATGCACGGTTAGAACTTGACAACACAGGAATATATTTATATAATATATATTATATGTAATACGAATAAAAGAGAAGGGATTATTATGAACACAATATCCTTAAGAATGAATGATGAAGATGCAAAATTACTACGCGAATATGTCAGTGTTAATAAATTAAATATGAGCCAATTTGTAAGAGAACTTATTATGGACAAATTGGAAGAAGAATTTGCATTAGATGAGGAACGAATTCTAAAAGCACATTTAAAAGCTAAGGAAGAGAATAAGTATGACCATACAGAAATTTGGGAGATACTGGGCGTTTAATTATGTACAAGGTAGAATTCTCAGAATCAGCTTTAAAATCTCTAAAAAAGCTCGACAAATCTACGGTACGAGTGATTAAGAATTGGGTTGTAAAAAATTTAGTAGATTGTGATGACCCTAGAGTGCATGGAAAAGCTCTCAAAGGTAAATTAGCTGGTATATGGCGTTACAGAGTAGGTGATTATCGGCTGTTTGCCGATATTCATGATAATGTAGTTACCATAGAAATCTTTGAAGTAGCACATAGGAGCAAGATATACAAATAGCAGAATTATACATTCCTGCATACATTCAATAATGTATTCGTATAAGAGCTAAAAAATAGTTCCTAAAGGCATTTAATTGCTTAAGGAACTATTTTTTGATTTTGCTATTTTGCGGTATCTATATTTCTACTATTTTGTTGTATTTACATTTTGCTATTTTGAAATATCTGCATTTCTTCAAATATATGGTATTTAAATTTCTACAGGTCATCCTCTATGGCGCTACTCTTTGCGTATGCCGAAGATCTCGCCTCAAAGAAATCGGTTTTGACCATGTTTGCATTTGAATACTGGCTTACCCATGCCATTGATGCAGGTTCTTCCTCATATCCTGGATACAATGTTCCAAGTCCCAAAGAAGAGTATCTCTGATTGCCAAGATATTTGATATAGTCTTCCACCATTTTGTTATTAAGTCCTGGTATGTCATTGCCTATAACGTACTGCCCCCATGCAATTTCCTGCTCTACGCCAGTCTTTATCATGTCGGCAATCATCTTCTTGTTTTCCTCATTGAACAGTTCCGGTTCTTCCTTTTCAAGCTCCAAGAGCATTTTTTTGAAAAGCCACAGATGTGTGTTCTCATCCCTGTTTATATACCTTATCTCCTGAACGCTTCCAGGCATCTTGCCATTCCTACCAAGATTATAGAAAAACATAAAGCCTGAATAGAAATAAACGCCTTCAAGAATGTAGTTTGCAATACACACCTTGAGGAATGTATATTTATTTGGATTATCCAGAAATTCGTTATAAAGTTCTCCAATAAATTTATTTCTATTCAAAAGATGTTCATCCGTCTTCCATTGATACAGTATGTCGTTTCTCTCCGTTGGATTACAGATTGTGTCTAACATATAGCTGTAACTCTGGCTGTGTATGCACTCCTGGAACGTCTGAATTGAAAGGCATAGATTTATTTCGTTAGCCGTTACATACTGCCCTATATTTGGCAAGTTCGCCGACTGAAGCGAATCGAGATACACAAGGAAGCTGAGTATTTTGTCGTATGCAGTACGCTCCGCTGGTAGCAAATTAGGATAATCATTCTTGTCTTGGTCGAGGTTAATTTCCTCTGGAATCCAAAAGTTATTCATGCCCTGTCTGTACCAATCAGAAACCCATGAGTATTTCATATTGTTGAAGTCGTTGATATTAGTTGTGTTGAAGTTCAAAAGCCTTCTGTTGTTTACCTCGATATCCCCGTCCGGATTGAAAAGAGGTTTTTTTGTAATTTTGTTCTCGCCCATTTTTATCTCCTATTTTTAAACGAACTATTATTAAATTCCCCATACTGACCCAATTTTAATCTGAGTCAATCCAATTGTAATCTAGGCCGACCTATTCTTAAGCCGAACAGCTATCGCACTCTTCAGCTTCTAGGGATTTCGATCTCACATAGTAAACCGTCTTAACGCCCTCTTCCCACGCCAAAATATACAAGTTCAACAGCTGGCTCATCTTGTAGTCGTTGTTTATCCAGAAATTCATGCTCTGAGCCTGATCGATATGCCTCTGCCTTGCGCCCGCTGCCTTGATTGACCACGTTTGATCAATGTAGTGAGCCTGCTTATAGTACCAGAACGTTTCAGTCGAAAGATCCGGAGCCACCCTCGGCATAATCATTCCCTTCTTTTCTTCGAGATAGAACTTGCTCATAACAGGGTCCAGTCCCGCGCTTGTGCCTATCAAAATCGATGTCGAGCTTGTAGGTGCTGTCGCCATGAGCCATCCGTTTCTCATTCCGCCTTCCTTGATGCTATCTTTGAGAGCAAGCCATCTGTCGCTGTCATAGTTTCTTCGCACAAAATATTCGCCCGTCTCCCACTCGCTACCCTCGAAGTAGCTATAACTGCCTCTTTCTTTGGCAAGCTCGTTGCTCGCCTTGATTGCGGCATATGCGATGTCTTCAAATACCCGATCCGCAAAGGCTACGTGTTCCTCCGACTCCCAGCGTATTTTGTTTTTAGCTAGCATGTGGTGATATCCTGACACACCGAGTCCAATGGCTCTGTTCCTCTTGCTTGTGATTTCAGCGTATGGCACCGGGTAAAGGTTCAAGTCAATTACGTTATCAAGTGCTCTCACAGTGGTTGCTGTTACATCTTCGAGTTCTTCCTTGTCGCTAACATCAATGTGTCCTAGGCAGAGCGATGCGAGATTGCAAACAACAAAATCCCCTGGCTTCGTTGTCTGCACTACAACCTGATCGCCGTCCTCTGTAGTTATTGTTTTGCTAATAAATTCGGTTTCGCTCATGTTTTGTGCAATTTCTGTGCACAGATTTGAGCAGTATATCATGCCTTGATGCTTATTTGGGTTGGCTCTGTTAACAGTATCTCTATAAAATGCAAACGGAGTGCCGGTTTCAACCGCAGATTTTAGAATAAGCCTTACTAATTCCTTTAGATTTATAGCTCTTTTTGAAATTCTTGAGTCGTTGACACAGTCTAAATATTTTTCTTCCCATTCCTCACCATAAGAATCTTCAAGAGAATACCCCTTTGTTGTGAGGATATCATGAGGGTCCATCAGGTACCAATCCTGATCAAGGTTTTCCTTCGCCATCTTCCAAAACAAATCCGGATAGCAAACTGCAGGAAATACGTCATGAGCCTTCATTCGGTCATCACCGTTGTTTGTTCTCAGCTGCAAGAACTCAGGCAAATCCTTATGCCATGCGTCTAGGTAAACAGCGACTGCTCCCTGTCTCATACCGAGTTGGTCAACCGCAACGGCTGTATCGTTGACAAGCCTAATCCACCTTATCACACCGCCACTTGCACCTTCGAAGCCCCTTATTTTGCCGCCTCTTGATCTAACCTTGCCGAAGTACATTCCCATTCCTCCGCCGAGTTTTGAAACCTCTGCGAACTGAGAAATGCTGTGGTAGATTCCTTCAAGTGAGTCAGGCACAGTGTCTATAAAGCAGCTCGATAACTGATTATACGGCTTTCTCGCATTTGAAAGCGTCGGCGTTGCCATAGTAACCTTCTGCAAGCTCAAGATATCATAGAATTTTTCTACCCAAAATAATCTGTCTTCCTTTTCACCCATGGCTAGATGCATCGCAACGCCCATAAACATCTCTTGCGGGGATTCAAGCGACACATGGCTGTGGTTGTGGATTATATATCTATGTATCAATAGATCCAGACCTGAATATGTGAACAAATCATTTCGGCTATTATCCAATTTCTCCTCGATTTGGTCGATTTCATTCTTATCATAGTTCTCTAAAATATATTGACCATAAAGTCCTTCATCAGTCAGATATTTAATTTTATTATAGAAACCACTAATGCCTAGATTATCTTCAGTCTCTCTAAGCTCCCTATGAAAAACATAACTTAGAATACGCCCTGCAATCTTTTCCCAATTTGGTTCCTCCTGAGAAGTAAGCTCCTCGGCGGATTTAGTAAGTAGTTTAAGCCTGCTATCAAGGTCCATCTCGTCCTTGTTCATTGCAATATACTTAGCTCTTAAGCGTGATAAATCATAATCCTGAAAATCTCGCTGTATCTTATGGAGAACATCTTCAATTTCTTCATCTCCGATATCTTTGATTAATTTAGTTCTGATGCGTCTAAGCGATGTCCTCTTTTCCCTATACAAAATATAGCTTCTTGCAACATTGTAGCAGTCGTTTTTCATGAGTATTACTTCAACGGCATCCTGAATCTCTTCAACCTCAGCCATCTCAACACCATGAAATCTCATTTCAATCTGCTCAATTAAGCTATCTAACCTTTCGCTGTCACATTCCTCTCCCACAGATACAAAAGACTTGCGTATTGCAACTCTAATCTTCTCTGCATCATAAGGCACTTCTGTTAAGTTTCTCTTAATAATTGTCTTCATCAATTCAACTCCGTTTAAATTATTATATTAATGCAATTTTACAATATCTCGTTGTTACGAAAATATTTTATCACAAGATGTAGGAGATTTATACCCCAAAAATTCAAAATAAAAGACTGCAAATTTGCAGTCTTTTTGTCTTCCACTCTTATTCAATTAAGAAATAATCCTATGATAAACTTTTGATGTCATTATAAATATTAATAGATATATTGCTGCAAACACTGCGATTACAGTCAGTAAATTCCCCACAAAGAACCAAACATCTGTTACCGCAAAAAGTGCCATAAGCTGAAATACTATTTTGCTTGCTACAGCGCAGTGTATAACTGCAACAGCAAGAGGCAAGAAGAATAACCACAAAATTTGTTTTCTAGTGGTACGTTTGACAATTTTCTCCGGGAGACCTACCTTAGCCATTATCTGATACCTATTTCTATCCTCAAATGCTTCTGAAATTTGTTTATAATAAATTATCATAATGGCTCCGATTAAGAAAATGGTTCCCATCAGCATTCCTATAAAGAAAAATCCTCCATTAATCTCCATGAGGAAATCTCGCTTTTCCGCTCTTGTTTCATAACTAAATTTTTCACCTTCTGATTCGAAAACAGTCTTGACCCTTTGGCTGTAATCACTTTTCATATTATCAACATGCCACGCCGCCGAAATATGGTATAAATCTGATATTGTTTGCCCACTTTTTACATTATAGTCCTTATTATAATAGTTAACTATTTTAAAGAGATCATCTTCATCCGGAACTACAATTGCCTGTCCCTGAAGAACTAATGTGTCCTTGGTACCTTCTTTTGCATGATCTATGACTTTATATTTCTTGGTAGCAATAACTAAATTTTTCGCACTTGCTAGATCCGTCTTTGCATCAGCTATTATAATTTCATTTTTGCCCAATTTGTAATTTGTTCCGACTCTATTATTATAGTCTCTTACAGTCATAAAAGACACAACATATATATCACCCATAGAAGGATTCTTTTTATAGTCATGCTTAAGTGCACCCTTCTCCAAAGTAAAACCATTCATATAGTATTGGTACACCTTTAGCCCCTTTATCTCTTCATTACCAATTGTAGTCGATTCAATTTTATTTTTCAGTTCCTTTTCAGCCAATGCGTAATTATCATAGTCTTTATGAGACTCATTCATAAAATAATCTACATTGTAATCATCATCAACAAGCTGATCTATTAGCCTGTCTGTCTGAACATAAGCTGAAGCTGTAATCGTTAAAGCTAGTATTATCATGGTGCTAAGAAGTGCAATGCTTCCGAGGCTTAATCCATTACTATTTATTCTGTGTAACATTCCAGATATTGAAAGAAAATTTTCAGCTTTATAATAGAATTTTTTATTTCGTCTTAGGGCCTTCAAAACTATAGACCCAAGGCTTATAAATAGCAAGTATGTTCCAATTACCACAGCTATGGCTGCGAAGAAAAATATTGTTATGGCATCCAATGTGCCCTTCGTAGTTAAAGCTGCAAAATATCCGCCTCCCAAGAATAATGCACCGATTACTAGAAGGATATATCTATTCTTGGGTTCGCCCTCTCTTTTGTGCTTGTTTGACATAAGCTCAATAGGTGAGGAACGATAAATTTTACCTATTCCGTTTATCGCTATAATCAGATACGATATTCCAATCACAGCGATTGTGAGTAGAACGGGTTTCATTGTTAAAGGATACTCCATAAGAGGAACACCTTGGCTGCCTGTTATTTTGTTAAAAATCAGGAAGAGTGCCTTGCCAAATATCCTGCCACCAACAATTGAGAGCATAGATATTGCGAGGAAGCATATATTTTGTTCTATAAACATTATGGCGTTTATGTGCTTCTTCTCCATGCCAAGAATTTCATACAAGGCGATTTCCTTGCTCCTTGTCTTGCTGATTAGTCGATTGCAATATGTGATAAAAACCACCGCGAAGATGCCAACCAGGGTAACTGCAAGGCTCATTATGCTAATCATGTTTGCATTTCTCTCTTGGACAAATTTATTATCAAGTAATGATGCTCCTATGAAGAACAACATCCCCATAATGCCCGAAGTGAAGATAAATGGTAACATTAATTGTTTATAGGATACTACGTTCCTCCATGCTATCCTCCTTTTTAATTTATTTTTCATAGTCTGCACCTCGCATCATGAACTGGGTCTTGCCGATTGTTTCCATAAACTCATTATTGCTTTTCTCACCCTTATATATTTCGTTATAGACTTTACCATCCTTGATAAATAAAACTCTATTTGCAAAGGATGCTGCTCGAATAGAATGAGTTACCACCATTATGGTCTGCCCTGAATAATTGATTTTTTCAAATGTCTTCATTATCATATCTGCCGACCCTGAATCCAATGCACCCGTTGGCTCGTCTGCAAGTATAAGTTTGGGATTTGTAATCATTGCTCTGGCTATAGCGACCCTTTGCTTTTGTCCACCCGAAATTTCGTATGGGAATTTATTTAGTAGAGTTTCAATTCCAAGTGCCTCCGAGAGCGGCATGAGCTTTTTCTCCATTTTGTCATACGAATACCCCGACAAAACAAGGGGCAACAAAATATTATCCTTTGTGTTAAATGTATCTAGTAAATTAAAATCTTGAAACACAAATCCGAGTTCATTTCTCCTGAATGATGCAAGCTCATTATTTTTGAATTGTCCTAAATTCTTTCCACCTATGTATACTTCCCCCTCCGTAGGTTTATCAAGGGTTGAAACCATGTTTAAAAGTGTAGTTTTTCCTGAGCCTGACTCTCCCATTATTGCAACAAACTCACCTTCTTCAAGCGAGAAATTTATTCCATTCAGAGCTACAGTCTGGCTTCCTGTTCCCTTTGAATATATTTTTGTAAGATTCTTTACTTCTAACATTGCCATTGTAAATTTTCCTCCTCAATCAAACTATATCTAAATTATAATATCTTCTTCAAAGCCTTGCATTTATTTAACCTTACAAAAACACCCCATATCTTACATTTTCGTAAGTATGGGGTCAGTCTATACTTTTTCGATTCATAATATATTCCTAGGAAAAAATATGCTAAATTCACTTCCAATACCCTGCTTGGATTCTACGTGAATACTGCATCCAAGTCTATCGAGGATTTTCTTAGCAAGATATAGGCCTACTCCCGTAGAATTTCTATACCCTTTGCCATTGAATCCTGAATATCCTCTGTCAAAAATTTTAGGCAGATCAGATTCGGGTATTCCAATTCCGGTATCCTGGATTACAAGAGAATTCTCCTCATCGCAAAAATAAATTTTTACCGATTCACCCTTAGAATACTTTGCTGCATTTGATATTAACTGCTCAATTGCAAGCGTGAGCCAATTGGAATCACTTATTACATTTCTTTCTATTTCTGCGTATTGCACATTTATATCTTCGTTGATAAACAAAACAGCATACTTTTTGAGTAGATTTTTAATAATTTGATTTAAATCTACAGAATCTACAAAAATCTCTGTGTCATCATTTGAAAGTTTAAGATATCCGAGTGCCATGTCTGAATACTTTTCAATTTGCAGCACTTCTGCTCTCAGCTGCTGCTTCTCATCTATGCTCAAATTCGATGCGCTGATATTTTCCCCTAATTTATTAGTTGAGGATAACAAAAGCTTCGAAGCCGCAATAGGTGTTTTAATTTGATGTACCCATATTAGGAAGAAATCAAGAATATCTGCCTTAAGTTCAGCCATATCGTTTACTTTTTGTTGATATTTTTGGCTAAGTTCAGCATATTGCTTCTCCAGACTCTTCCTGCGCTTAATCTTCATTAGCATGTATATACAATAAAATATAAATATTATCAAAAATATCTCAGAAGCTAATACGATTAAGTCTGCTTTCTTTGACATGAATTTCATTAGAAATAGGAGAATTATTAAAAATATGCCTCCGCCCATGGCGAAAGGCAATACAGATTTTATAAAAAAATATATGTATTCTCTTAGATTTTTACTACCTGAGTCCATAACCAACACCTTTTTTGGTAATAATAAGATTTTCAAGACCCATATTATTCAGTTTCTTTCTCAGCCTCGCAACATTGACAGCAAGGGTGTTATCATCGATAAAATCTTCGCCCTGCCAGCAGACTTCAATAATCGCCTGACGCGAAACGAATCCACCTTGTGCATTTATAAGTTCTTGCAAAATCATTATCTCAGTTTTCGTAAGATCAATCTGTCCTTCTTCACATAGAAAAAGTCCCCTGCTAGAATCTAGTTCGATGCGACCATAATCCTGTGATATGAAGTCATATTTTTTTGTATCCGAAAAGTCATAAGTTCTTCGCAGAATTGCTTCGACTTTGGCTCTAACAACATATAGATCAAACGGCTTGGTAATATAATTATCTCCGCCGGCCTGCATGCCGGTTACAATATCCAGAGCTTCGTTCTTAGAAGAAATGAAGACTATGGGAACGTTCGAAATTTTTCTTATTTCTTGACACCAAAAATATCCATTCCTGCTTGGAAGTATAACATCAAGCAAAACTAAGTCAGGCTTAATCTTATCAAAATCTTCTATGGGATTTTGGAAGTTTTCTTGTAAAAAAACTTCATAACCCCAGTTTACAAGTTCCCTGCCAAGGTACTCTCTAATTGTTCTGTCATCTTCAATTATAAGTATCTTCATGCAAAACTACCTTAATACATCAGATTTCCTCATCTTCAAAAGCATCATAGATGGCTCTTATTGCATCGCCCATCTGATTGTTTTCAACACCAATTATAATATTCATCTCTGAAGAACCTTGATCTATCATCCTCACGTTTATATCCGCCTCTGCAAGTGCAGTAAAAAGCCTGGCAGAAACGCCTATATTTGATGTCATTCCCTGTCCAACTGTTGCAATCAATGCAATATTTTGAAATACTTCTATATTATCTGGTTCCAGCTGAATCTTGATTTGACTAATTACCTCATCGAGTTTATCTCCAAGCGAATCATTTGAAAGCACAACTGACATGGTGTCGATTCCGCTAGGCAAATGCTCAAAATTGACATCAAGGTCCTCGAGTATGCTAAGCAGCCTACGAACAAATCCTCGACCAGTGCTCATCATATTTTTATAAAGTGCAATAACCGTGAAATCCTTGGATCCCGCTATACCTGTGATTATTCTATTTGAACTTGGATCGTGGTGCGCTGTAATAAACGTCCCCTTATCCTTAGGAACATTCGTATTTCTTATGTTTATAGGAATATTGGCAATGCGAGCAGGATAAATAGCGTCCTCATGCAAAACAGATGCTCCCATATAGGAAAGCTCTCTAAGTTCCTTATATGATATTGAATCTATCGGCTTTGGATTTTCTACAATTCTAGGATCAGCCATCAAGAATCCTGACACGTCTGTCCAGTTCTCATAAACTGAGGCCTCAATTGCCTTCGCAACAAGAGCCCCTGTAATATCAGACCCACCACGTGAAAAAGTTCTTATCCTCGTGCTGCCCTTCTCGGAGCCGTAAAATCCAGGTATTACAGCTGTTTTGTGCTTAGACAATTCTTCCGACAACGCGGCATCCGTCGCATCGTGCAGTAATTTTCCCTTCTCGTCAAACAAAATAAGGCCAGCTGAGTCGACAAAATCATATCCAAGGTAGGCCGCAATCATAACAGCGTTTAGATATTCTCCACGACTAACGATATACTCAGTTGAAGATCCCTCATTTATTTTTTTCCGAATGATTTCAAAGTGTTCATCAAGCACGCCGTCAACTCCAAGCTTGTGAGCGACTGCTACATAGCGATCTACAATCACTTCAAAAAGCTGCTCCCACGGCAGATTGTGGTCCATATGCGTCTTGCAGAGGTAAAGCAAGTCCGTTATTTTGTTGTCACCTTCGTATCTCTTGCCAGGTGCAGATACGATTATATAATTTCGTCCCTCATCCTGGAGAATTATATCTCTTGTTTTAATTATCTGTATGCTGTCTGCAACAGATGATCCGCCGAATTTTGCAACTTTAATATCCATTTATTATGTTACTCCTTAAATTACGTTATTCCTTAAATTATTTTTCAAGTTCTATCTTTTCTGATCTTGACTTCACTTCCTCAAGTTGTTGGTGCAGTCTCTCGTATGTACTATGAAGATCATCGAGATCATCCGCGTCCACGTTATGCTTCATAAATAAATCCTCCGCAGCAAGCTGAAACCTTATATGGCTTTTTACAAGCTGAAGATAAGCATCATAATTCCTGCTATTATACGCATTTTTAAAACTTGCAACATCATTCTTAATTATTTCTATCAACGCTGATTCATCAAACATACGTCCAAGAAGCATAGGGTATGGACTTGTTCGCTCGACATAGATTTCCCCATTCTCTTTTATCTCATAGACATACATAACCTTAACATCAGGTGCTATTTGAAAAGTTACAATGTTTATGTGAGCAAGATGAGTTTTGATTGAATCTGCTCCTGCTTGTCTCAGTACGATATTTATCATGTCATCGTTAAAAGTATCATTAAACATTTTTAAACCTCTTTTTTTATTAAACTTTTTTCCATTCTTTAATTTTCAACGCTAAATATCCGTGACCAACAATAATTAATATATTATAAATGTTAATATCTAACTAACATGAATGCCGAAGCAACAATCATCGATAGAATCATTACAGGCATTCCAATCTTAATAAAACTCTTAAATGTAATGGGATAACCTTGTTTATTGCTGATTCCTGCGAGCACCACATTAGCCGATGCTCCAACCAGCGTTCCATTACCACCAAGACAAGCGCCAAGAGAAATTGCCCACCAAAGTGGAACGGTGTCAATACCATCATTTCCCATTGCAATAATCATAGGTATCATAGTCGCAACAAATGGAATATTATCCAGGAATGACGACAAAATAGCCGAGCCCCAAAGCAGTACGAGCATTGTAAGCATAATATTCCCGTCCGTGAAAGCAATGAGTTCTTTCGCGAAACTCTTTATTACCCCAGTTTCAACCATGCCGCCAACTACAATGAAAAGACCTACAAAGAAAAGGATAGTACCCCACTCCGCATCTACTATTATGTGTTCAACATTGATTTTTCCAAAGATCATCATTGCTGTAGCAGCCGTAAGTGCAACTACTGAAGATTCAATTCCGAGAAGTCCGTGAAACATAAATCCTAGTAGAACGAGAATGATAATTATAAGGCTTTTTCTTAACAATCCAATATCTTCAATTGCTTTTTCCTCATCCATATTCATTACTTTTTTGATGGCTTCATCACTGGCCCCAAGATTGCGACCGTAAAAGAATCTGAATAATAGAATGACAACAGCCATTATTACTACAGCAACCACGCCGGTGTTTGCTAGAAAATCTGTAAAACTCAAATCTGCCGCACTGCCTATCATAATATTTGGAGGGTCACCTATGAGTGTCCCGGTACCTCCAATATTTGAACTCATTATCTGAGTCATTAAGAATGGAACAGGATCAAGTTCAAGCACCTGGCAAATTGCTATCGTCATAGGACCTACAAGCAAAACTGTTGTAACGTTATCTAGGAATGCAGACAAAACAGCTGTCAAAACCATGAAGCTGACCATGATTTTCCAAGGATCCCCCTTTGCAAGTTTTGCTGCTTTGATTGCAATATATTCAAACAATCCAGATCTCTTAACACCAGATACAAATATCATCATTCCAACAAGGACTCCGATAGTATTAAAATCTACATAATCAATCGCTTTATCAACATCGAGAATATGTAGGAAAAACAACGCCATCGCACCGGCAAGAGCCGCTGCAGTCCTGTGAATTTTCTCCGACATTATAGCTATCATCACAAGGAAAAATACAACAACTGTTAAAATCTGATTTGTTTCCAAATATCTACCTCCATTATAAACCTGCTTTTTCTCTGATAATATCTACCTTATCAGTTCTCTCCCAGGTTAAATCTATATCTGTTCTACCGAAATGTCCGCTGCCTGCAACTTGCCTGTAAATAGGCTTTCTTAAATCTAAATCTCTTATTATAGATGCTGGCCTTAGATCAAACACTTCATTTATTATTTCAACTATCTTATCCTCAGAGATCTTTTCAGTACCAAAGCATTCTACCGAAACGCTTACAGGTCTTGCCACACCTATCGCATAAGCAAGCTGAATTTCGCACTTATCTGCAAGACCGGCAGATATTTTGTTGCATCATCAAGAAGCTCCGCTGGAATTATCGGTTTGATTACGTGCTCGATTATGTCTTTTCGGATTTGCTCCTGCGTTACATCTGGATTATGCTGAGCACTGACTACAATTGCATCGACTCTAACAACCTTGTCGTCATCATATTCAATTGTTACCTGAGTTTTGCCGTCAGGTCTTAGGTATGTCAGCGTGCCATCTTTTCTAACCTTGGTGAGCTGTCTTGCAAGTTTATTTGCAAGTGCTATTGGCATTGGCATAAGTTCCTCAGTCTCGTTACAAGCATATCCGAACATCATACCCTGATCTCCAGCACCTGTATCGAGGCTCTCATGACCTTCCTTAGTTTCATCTTCACTCTTAAGCTCTCCATCTTTGTATTCAAGTGCCTTGTCAACTCCCATTGCAATATCAGAGGACTGCTCGTCTATTGATGTTAGAACTGCACATGTATTGCCATCGAATCCATATTCTGCATTGTCATATCCTATGTCACATATAACTTCTCTTGCAATCTTAGGAATATCGATGTAACAATTTGTAGTAATTTCTCCCATAAGCATTGCATATCCGGTATTTACCGTCGTTTCGCACGCAACCCTTCCAGTCGGGTCCTGTTCCATTATAGCATCAACTACTGCATCGGAAATCTGATCGCAAACTTTGTCAGGATGACCCTCTGTAACCGATTCTGATGTAAATAAACTTTTCATTTTTCTTCCTTTCTTTGAAATATTTCAGCAAGTCTACGTCTCCAAGCACAAAACAAGAATAATATTCATATACCGCTTGTTCAAGTGGCCTATTTTATCAAGTTTTTGCTGACTTTGCTGAAAACTAAAATAAAAAACTCTCCTTGCATAGCTAAGAGAGGTTGATTTTTCTATCAATCCTCATCTTTCAAAGCAATGCTCTGTAGGAATTAGCACCTTTAAGATGGAGTTCTTTAAGGTCGTGTTAAAACTGCTAAATGAACATCCGCCTTAGGGTTGCCGGGCATCACAGGGCCTATTCCCTCCGCCACTCTTGATAAGGTATGTTTCAATTATACACTGACAGGTTTAAAAGTCAATATTCTTATTATAAATATGCTGGAGTAATGAAAAAACCGCCGGAGTAATCTGGAGTAATAATACAATCGCCGAAGCAATAGAAAATCGCCGGAGTAAAATATTCAAAATTACGCCGACGACTATATTAAAAACTATAATAACCATTTATAACTGCCATTTATAACTAATGAAGCTTCATTCTCTTTCTTATTCAAACATAAATTCAACCACTGATTTATAAATTCAAAGTTTAGAAGCCTCTGCACCTGCAGATTTCTTTTGGCTATACATCTTCCATGCATCTACGAGGCAAGTTATAAATACAAGAACTGTTGCTATAACAATGTTAGCAATAGGATTAAAAGAAGCAGAACTCCATACTAAATCAAGAAGATATATCAAGCCAAGTAATTGAAGCCAAGAGTTTAGATATTTGGTAAACTTCATAATAATTACCTCCATCGTTTATTTATACTTATATGATACTTCTTTCAAATGCTTTTGTCAACGTGTTTTTGTACTAATATATCTAGAATAGACTTGAACTAAACATACTGATTGCAACTAGTGCAGATATATGCGATAATTAAGAAAAATTATATATATTTCATTGTTCTAAAATATATGAGGTGTTGTAAATTATCATGAGTAATAATAAAGACAAAAATCTTACAGTTTCCACTAATAAAAAAAGCATATCCAAATCTATGATTCAAATTGAAACACTTGACGGCGGAGCCATCGAATCATACAAAACCGGCAACAAAGTATTTCGCTCAGCATATGTTACAGATACTCGCCTTATGGGCGTTCTTTCAATTGGAATCACATGGGATTTACCAGACAATAAATTCAAGAAACACTTCCACCAATTCTTCTATATAGATGTTGAGGACTACGGACTTGAGCGATATGACAGCATTCTCGGTGAAGAGGACGATAGATACTATGATATTCAGCGCACATACGTAGGTGGTCTCGGAGCAAGACTTGTTGAAATTTCACTGAGAGAAGCAATGTGGCTCCTTCAAAAGTACTCAAATCGAGCCCTCAAGAATGGCTACAATATCCCAGCCCCTGTAGATGAATATATTGACCTTCTTAGGCCTACTGTTATTTTTAGTGATCCCGAAATGTATATTCTCGATAGCAAGCAGTGTACACCTGTATCGACACCGTATGAGGCAATCAACTATTTTGTTATGAGAATGTTTGCAAAAGATATCGAAGCCGCCGCTGTGCTTTCGACAAAGCCGGACATTTCAGATGTATTCCCACGCATACCACGCTCCGTATTATACAACAACAAAATAGTTTCCCTTGAAGAAGCAGATTCGTTTTCATGTGAATCGCTTATAGAAGCAAAAGACGTATATTACCTCACAGTCTGTCATATTCAAATGGATCAGTTGCGAATTAAAAACATAAAAAGAATTTCAGCTTTTCCGATTTCAACGGTCGAAGCTGCGGTAATGCTGAGAAGGACGGAACACATATCTGTCATGACGGTGGATGATAAATTTGAAAAATTCAATCAAAACTCGACTTTCATGCTGAATTGGAGTACAGAGAGAAAAGAAGGGAAAGGCACCCTGTTTATTTTGTATAAGCCTGATAATTCTCACGTAAATTCTGAAAATTATTCGATGCTCAATGATTTTTATGGAGCTTACTATTACAACGGCAGTGATGAGCTGGTACTTATGGCGCCTTCTGACGAATACCTAGGTCTGCTTGAGCACGATATATTTAATTCAAAATTTGGCAAACACGCTCAGGTCATACACAAAGAGATTTACGAAAATCCTCTTCTATATGATTATATTCTAAGCGAACAAAATCATTTTATTGACTATGCTGAGAATATAAGAAAATAGTAAATATTTTCCTCATTGTCCATTATGTGTTTATATTTATTCGTTTAAAAATTATGTAAACTGCAATTGAAATATATGTAAGATGCCAAAACAAAATCCATTGAAAAATAGTGCCTCCATATATTTTTACAGAATTATACATAAACTTATTAACAAGATGATGTGGATAAGTTAAACCATGAATATTGCTGAAATACCAATGGTTATGGTCTTATCAAGCAAATTCTTCCATAGAGTTATCCACATGTTTTTCGAAAAATTATCTATGCACTTTTATACTGCAAACTCTGCAACTAAAAATAGGAGAGATTATGAAAACAATAAGAGTTTATAAAGAAGATGTTTACAAAAAAGACCTTGTTTCTCACATTTCAGGAGTCTTCCGTGATCAAGAAAATATTTTACTTACATTTAAAGAAACTATATTCTTTCCAACTGGTGGTGGTCAAAGCTCGGATGTCGGTATTATATCTATAAATGATAAGAAATATAAAATCATCGACGTCAGTGAACACGATGATGAAATTTATCATAAAATTGAAAATGTTAAAGATAATGTTCCCCAAGCCTCAGATAATGCATATATAGATAGCTTTGATTTTAAAATAGGAGATGCTGTTTTGCAGGAGATTAACTGGGCTCATAGATTTGATAATATGCAGAGACACTGTGGTGAACACATACTGAGCGGTATAATGTATAAAATGTATAATGGAATTAACCGCGGTTTTCATATGGGCGATGACTATATGACAATAGATATCAGTCTTGAGAATAGCCAGTATAATAGGATTAACTGGTCGATGGCAGAGGCTGCGGAGCTTGAAACGAATAGTGTTATATGGCAAAACTTGCCCGTTATAAGCACGCAATATGAAAGCAAAGAAGAAGCTTCTAAAGAACCCCTTAGAAAGGAATTAAAACTTGAATCCGATATTACAATTGTCCGTATAGGAAGTTTTGATAATCCTTCAGATGCTGTGGCATGTTGCGGAACTCATCCTGCATTTTCAGGTCAGGTCGGCATGTTGAAAATTTACAAACTAGAACAAAACAAAGGCATGACTCGCATTTACTTTGAAGCTGGAGAGCGAGCATTGAAAAAATATCAGTCACAATATAATGCTATGACAGAGATATCAAACAAGTTATCGGCTGGGCAAGAAGATCTGCTTGAGAAGTTTGAATCTATGGAAGCAAAAAATCAAGAAATAAGAAATAGGCTATTTTTGCTCGAAAAGTCAGTTATCGCGAGCAAAACTGAAACTATTAAAGAACGTTTAGAAAAATCCGTTTCTCAAATACACATTGAGACACTAGATGGTTTAAATCCTAAGCTTCTGCAAGCAATGAGCAAAGATTTAATAAAAATTGCAGACTCAAAACTGATTATCCTAGTCAATCATGATGCAAAATTTGCTCTAATCATCACATCTAAAGACTCATCTATCAACTGTGGTGATATTGTAAAAAACTTAGCCCTGAATCTGGGTGGCAAAGGTGGCGGTAACAAGATATCAGCTCAAGTAACCTTTGAAAATATTAAGGATTTGAAAGAGTTCATTAAATCAGTTAAAGAAAGTTATAATGATATTCTATAGGAAATCATGCTCTTAATAACCCCTACACTAAAAGCCTTATATCAATAATCAAAACACCCCGATAGCCGCATATCAACTTCTTAAAATCCGAGTTCAATGAAAGACATTGCTGCTAGGATTATGATATGCCGGCTCGGGGCATTATTTTGTTCTCATATATTTTCGCAAAATAAATGCGAATTATTCAAGATCTAAATAAATTAGTCTTCCTGATATGGTTTTAGATCAGGGCTCCAGATTAGTTCGCATCCAGTTGCTTCCTGAACCTGCTCCTTAGTGAAATCAGGATGAAGTTCGATAACTTCTATACCCTTATCAGTTACCTTCATAACAGCCATCTCTGTGATGATCATATCAACAACTTTTTCAGCTGTAAGAGGAAGTGTGCATTCCTTAAGGATTTTGTGGTTACCCTTCTGAGTATGAGTCATTGCAATGATAACTTCTCTTGCACCTACTACAAGGTCCATTGCACCACCCATGCCGGCAACCTTCTTACCAGGGATAATCCAGTTAGCAAGGTCTCCGTTTTGAGCAACCTGCATAGCACCAAGTACTGTAACGTCAACGTGTCCGCCTCTTACAATACCGAAGCTTGTAGCTGTATCAAAGTAGTTAACTCTTGGAAGAACTGTTACATACTGTCCACCTGAGTTAATGATATCAACGTCTTCTTTGCCCTCTTCTGGGACAGAATCAAGACCTGCAAAACCGTTTTCAGAGTGAAGTGTAATAATGATATCTTCAGGAACGAAAGATCCAACCATAGTTGGAAGTCCAATTCCAAGGTTTACCAATTCGCCATTTCTCAGCTCTTTAGCTGTTCTTCTGGCAATTCTTTCCTTTATATCTGCCATTTCTTTTCTCCTTCCACAATGCCATCTACAAGAACGCCAGCAACTGTAAACCTATCAGGATCTCCTGAACCGATTTCAACTAGTTCTTCAGTTGCAACAATTACTTTATCAGCAGCTCCAGCCATAACGTAGTTAAAGTTCTTGGTAGCCTTTGAGCAAACGAAGTTACCAAACTTGTCGCATACAGATGCTCTGATGAACGCATAGTCAGCCTTTAGAGGTCTCTCTACTAGGTACTTAACACCATCTATCTCCATGGTAATCTTATCTCTACCAAGTTCATCTTTTTCAAAT
>QWCE01002905.1_pt1 | contig 20096 bp, 15 predicted proteins | sample 1972531 | NCBI WGS metagenome assembly QWCE01 (sample SAMN09866716, study PRJNA288562) | Human gut metagenome isolate term4_stool, whole genome shotgun sequencing... | reverse complement strand
CCTGCCCGATGAAAAAGCTTTTCCTTCTGGAGCACCCCTCACGGCGCAAAGGCAGCGAGACCGCCGCGCCTTCGGGGAAATTCTGCAAGCCGATGCCCACGGCCACCGTCACGGCACCCATCAGCGCTTCCGGCGTATAGCCGCCGTTTTTCAGCGCACCGAACGCTACGCCCACAGCGAGCCCCTCCGGGATATTGTGCAGCGTGATGGAAAGTACCAACAAAATGATGCGGTTCAGCCGTGCGTTTTTCTCGCCCTGCGCCAAAGCGGAGCGCCGCTGCGCGTAGGTCACGCATTTATCGGAGCCCCACATGAACAACGCACCGCAGAGAAACCCGAGTGTCGCCACCAAAAACGCAGGCATGCTTCCCGCCGCCTCCGCGCGCTCGATGGCCGGCTGCAAAAGTGACCAAAAGCTCGCCGCAACCATCACCCCGGCGGCGAAGCCGAGCATCAAATTGAGAATTTTGGGGTTCGGCGATTTAAACAGCACCACTGTGGCAGCACCAAGCGCCGTGACGAGCCATGTTCCCAGCGTCGCCAACAACGCATAAAATACAATATCATTCATTTTCAGCCCTCCTGACTTTATTATAATATGGAGAGAGAAAAAATGGGTGAAAAAAGCACGCGGTTTTTAAAACCGCGTGCTTGCCGTATTAAATTGATCGGATAATCTTCCACGCTTCCGTCAGCCGCTCCAAGCTCCACGCGGCGTTCGCGGGGCTGGTGCTCGGCAGAACCGTTTCCGGCAGGTCGATCTCTTTCGCCAGATATTTTTGATACAGCTTGTGCGCCATTTGACCGTTTGTACACACATGCGTGATGTTCGCTGTCGATAAAATCACGGAAAGATCATTCGGTACGACGTTTTTGATGCTCGCGTCAGCCGAGCCCGTTACGTCGCACGAGGCAATGACGTCCCACAAGGCAACTTTATGCTTTAGCAAAAGCGCCTTCTTTTCGGGGACATCCCCCGGCACCGGTTCACCGAAAACCGCGCTCAAGACGCGCCAAAAGCGGTTTTGCGGGTGCCCGTAGAAAAACGCCGCTTTTCTCGACTGCACAGACGGAAACGAGCCCAAAACGAGCACGCGGCTGTTTTCATCGAACACCGGCGGAATTTCGTGCTGCACCATCAGTGCACCTTCTCGGCAAAATCCTTCTTGCGCTGCTCGTAGGCCGCCATGTTTTCCGCTTCAAACGCAAGCTTCACATCGCCCGCGCCTATCAGGTTCAAAATGTACTTTGTAAACGGCGGATTCAAAACCAAGATTGGCCCCACAAGGTATGTGCCGAAGAAGTTGTTTACGCGGATACCCTCGTATTTCGCCTTTTTATTGAGCCCCACACCTTTGTTTTTCACGAACAAGCCGTGCGATTCATCCGGCGTGTAGGCCATCGTGAACTGCGTCTTAAAGCCCATGATGACATTGCCGTCAAATTCGCCCTCAAAGTCGCTGTTGTGGCGGTGCATCATGTTGCGCTTTGCGTACAAACGATAAAGTCCAAGGCACTCTACGCGGCTGCCGTCCTCGTTTTCAATGTAATCGCCGAAGATTTCGAGCGCATTGCCCGTGAAAAGGAACACCGTGCCGTCGTCAATGGCTTTTTGGATTTTCTCCTTCAGCGGCATCAACTTGCGGATGACCTGCTCCTGCATACGCTCCGTCATGGGACCCATATACACAAGGTTCATTTTTTCTTCGGTAAAGCGCACATCGTCGCTGAATTTCGTGCGGATAAACTCCGCTTCCGGCAGCGTTTTTTCAAGGTAGACCATGTTGTACGCGTCGCCGAACAGGTTGCAGAATTCCGGGAAAAGGACTTCTATTTTCATTTCGTCTCGCCCTCCTTCTCACGTTCGATCATCTTATCGCGAATGTCATTTGCCAAACGAATGGTGTATACGTCGTACAGAATAAAGACTGTGTCCGCTTCTTTCGAGACCGCCGCAGGCGTATCGCTTTCATCGCGCATGTGCACGATCTTCTCCGCCGGCACACCGGCCAGAAGCGTGCGCACATACGTATCGTGGTGGCGCGCACCGGCAATGACGACCTGCACGATGCTCGGGTCATTTAAAAACTCAAAATCGGTGTCGTAGAACCACGCGGTGTTCTCCACGGTGTGGCGCGCATCGAAGTAGTCGTCAAGAAACATCACAACGGACTTTTTGCCCGGCGCGTTACGGATATTTTCAAACGCACGGGAGCACGCAATGGGGTTCTGCCCCTTTGCAAGGTGCAGAATGTACTTTCTGCCGTTCACTTCTTTTTCGGAGTAACGCGTCTCGCTGATGCCCATTTTCTCCATGGAATTGCGGATTTTTTCTTCGGAAAGGCCGAATTCACGCAGCGTCGCAATGGCGGCAAGGGCGTTATAAATATTGATGTTCGTACTGTTCAAAAGCGGGTATTCCGATTTTTTGCCGCCCACCACTACGTTCATCCTCATGTCTTTCGTATCGATGTCCGTTGCAAGGTAGTCGATGTCCGGCGAGCGGTAGCCGCAGGCTTCGCAGTGCACGCGGCCGATATGATGGTAGCGCACAATATCGTGCACAAGCGGGCCGTGGCATTTGGGGCAGGCAGGCACATCATTTACGATATTGTCGCATTCCTTTTTGTCCGTGTCAAGGTGGTCGATGCCGAAATACACGCGGTCGTTTTCGGGCTTAATGGAACTGCAAAGCGGGTCGTCGCCGTTCAAAACGAGCTTTGTGCCCTTTGGAATTTCCTTATTCAAAATGTCGAGGATAAACTCCGCGTGCGCGTTGCGCTTATAAGAATCACGGAAAATGTTCGTGCACAGCACAATGTCCGGCTGCATGTAGGGGTAAATGTTCGGCGCAGAGCGCTCATCGAGCTCAAACACCGCAAGGTCACACTTCGGCTTGCCGAAAAAGTGACTGTTCGCAATGAGCGTAGATGCCACGCCGGTCGCGACATTCGTGCCGGAGCGGTTGCACATGAACTCGATGCCGTTATCTTCCAAAACATCCTCGATCATGTTCGAGACAGTCGTTTTGCCGTTCGTGCCCGTAATGCCGATGATCTTCTTCGGTTTCGGCATGCGCCCGATAAAATCCGGGCACAGAATAATAGCCCAAGACCCCGGCATGGACGTGCCCTTTCGCCCGATGAGCTTTAAAACCAGCGCCGTACCGCGGGCGAACATCAGCGCAAAATAAAAGCGTAAATTTCGTTTCATTTTCTTCATTCCTTAAATTTGAATTTTCCGTTTATCGATACGCATGATTATACTACTTTTAGACGTGAACTGCAAGATGAACTGCAAGATAACGCCGTTTTGAATTGTTTCGGCTCTGAAATTGCGAATATTTAGGAATTTTTCATAATCACGGATTGATTTTTCACAAAAAAGACTGTATGATAAAGAAAAGCAATCCATTAACTTAGGAGGAGTTCACCATGAAAACTTTACCCGTAGCGGTACAGGTTTATTCTGTCCGCGATGACGCTGAGCACGATTTTAAGGGCACCATGCAGAAAATCAAGGACATGGGCTATGACGGCGTTGAGCTTGCAGGCCTTTATGGCATGAAGCCGGCGGAAGTCAAGGCGATTTTGGAAGAAGTGGGCCTCGTTCCGCTTTCCGCACACGTTCCGTTCCAGGAGCTCGAAGCCGACATCGAAGGCACGGTCGCACAGTACAAGGAGATCGGCATGCAGTACATTGCCATCCCGTATCTGATGGAAGAAGATCGTCCGGGCACCGAGAAGTTCCTCAAGAACATTGAGACCTTCAAGAAGATCGGCGAAGCCTGCAAGAAAGTCGGCATCACGCTGCTTTACCACAACCACGATTTCGAGTTTGTAAAGATGCCGAACGATCAGTATGCACTCGATTATATCTATACCGAGATTCCCGCTGACCTGCTCCAGACCGAGCTTGATATCTGCTGGGTCAAGGTCGCCGGCGAAGAGCCGGTCGATTACATCAAGAAGTACGCCGGCCGCGCACCGGTCGTCCACCTCAAGGACTTCTACAAGGAAGGTAAGCCGGCCAACATGTACGAGCTCATCGGCATTGAGACCGAGAAGAAGGAAGAAACCGGCAAGTTCGAGTTCCGTCCGGTCGGCCACGGCATGCAGAACATTCCGCCGGTGCTCGATGCAGCACTGGAAGCCGGCTCCAAGTGGGTCGTTGTCGAGCAGGATCAGTCTTATGACACCCCCGCTCTCGAAGCCGTGAAGATGAGCCGCGATTACCTCAAGGGCCTCGGCTGGTAATTTTGCTTTAAGTAAGACATAAGAATACATATTTTCAAGGCGTACTTTCTCTCCGAAAGTGCGCCTTAATTATATTCGCCTGTCGGCGAATGCTATAGTCCTTCGGACAATAAAAAGAAAAACGGCTCCCGGCGCATGAAAGCACCGTGGAGCCGCGTATGTATAAGCGAGATATTATGCGTCCTTCTTTTCCTCTTCGTCTTCCGGCGGAAGCACAGATGCGCAGTGCGGGCATTTCGTCGCGCCGATCTTCACGTCATCCATCAGGCAGTACGGGCAGGTTTTCGTGGTAGGAGCCGCCGGTTCCTCCTCCTGCTTTTTCTTCAGGTTCGACACGGCGTTTACCGCCTTCACAATGGCAAAAACAGCCGCAGCCGTGATGAAGAACGTAATGACCGCATTGATGACCTCACCGATGGCAAAGCCGCCCGGCGCCCATTCCGCAAACGTCGTATCCGGGAGCAAAAGACCGATGATTGGCGTCAAAAGACCGCTGACAACCGCGTTGACAATTGCCGTGAACGCAGATGCCACAACAACACCGACGGCCATGTCCAGCACATTGCCGCGCGCAATAAATTGCTTGAACTCTTCCAGTAACTTTTTCATAACAGATTCGCACCTTTCTGAATTTCTTTTAACATCGTATCACAACTACTGTCAAAAAACAATTCCCAATTTTGTTTTTCCCTCAAAATTTCCGATTTTGCTGCGGTTTCCGACAGTTTTTTCTTGCAGAAGTATTGTTGAAAACCGTGAAATATGCTATACTGTTCTATACTTTTCCGAGATATACATAGGACGCTCGATGGTTTAAGGAGATGCACGCATGGCATATAAGATCTGGCTTTTTCTGTGGTACTTTGTGCTTGCTTCCTTCTGCGGCTGGGTCGCAGAGGTGGGGTACATCGGCATGGTATACCGAAAATTCAAAAACCCCGGCATGCTGAACGGCCCGTACTGCCCGCAGTACGGCCTGATGATTGCGCTTCCGTGGGCGGCATTGACGGCGCTGCATTGGCAGACGTCGTTTGTTGCTACGCTGTTTTTCTGCCTGATTTCAAGCTTCCTTGTGGAATTCGCGTTCGCGTGGCTGCTGCGCAAAACAACGCACATCCGCCTGCGTGATTACTCCAAATTCAAGTGGAATATCAAGGGCTACGTTTCCGTGCCCGTCGCCACCGTGCGCGGCGTGTGCTTCTCGTTCATTGTGGTGTTCATCGTGCCGGTACTCACGTCACTTCTGCACTACGTCAACCGCACCGTCGGCTGGGTCATCCTCTATGCCGTCCTTGGCATCATGCTGCTCGACATCATCATCACGTCCATCACCGTGCAGCGCTTGAATCACCAGTTTAAACGCTTATCCGAACTCGGAGACCGCGTGCGCGAGGCGAGAAACGCCCTCGGCAATGCCGTCACCGGCGGCGCCATCGGCGCAGCGGAGGCCATCGATGACCTCGACCTGCAAAAGAAGCTTCAGGAAGCACAGAAGACCGCCGACGAAAACTACACGGCACTCCTCAACAAATCGAACTTCTTAAAGCGCCGCTTCATGAGCGCCTCGCCGGATATGACGAACGAGCAGTATGAAAAGGAATTAAAAGCGTACCGCATCACGACGGAAGAGCGCAAAAAGCGCTCCGCCGAACGCTGGAAGCGCAACCGCTATGAATATGAAGCTACATTCGAAAACCCGGAAGACCGCCCGTTTGCGTTCGGCATGAACTTCACAAAACTCTTCTGGATCTTCTTCATCGGCTGCCTTGCCGGTTTTGTGCTTGAAGAATGCTGGGCGTTCTTCATCGCGCACCAGATTGAGTTGCGTGTAGGCCTTGTGTACGGCCCATTCCAGCCCATTTACGGCGGCGGCGCAGCCATCATCACGCTGTGCCTGTATAAGCTCTACAAGCAGGACGACATCATCATTTTTGTTGCCAGCGGCATCATCGGTGCGGCGTTCGAGTACCTGTGCAGTTGGGGACAGGAGATGCTGTTCGGCACCGTTTCGTGGGATTACAGCGGCACGCCGTTCAACATTGACGGCCGCACAAACTTGATGTTCGCGCTCATCTGGGGCACGCTCGGCCTTATCTGGATCAAAGAAATTTACCCCGCCATGTCGCGCATGATCGAAAAAATCCCGAAGCGCCCGGGCGCTATCCTCACCATTTTGCTCGTTGCGTTCATGCTGTTTGACGGGTTCATCTCCTGCGCCGCGCTGACCCGCGCCAACGAGCGCGTCGAGGGCATCCCCGCCACAAGCTCGTTCCAAATGTTCCTCGATAAGCACTTGGATGACGACTACCTCGCGCTCGTCTACCCGAACATGCAGAAGGTCAACGAAGACGGCACGAAAAGCGAACCGCTGAAAGACACGGTAAAGAACACGTAAACGCAATCCGTCCATACTGCGGCAAAGAAATTTGAAGCGGTTTCATCACGAATTAAAAGGAATCCACCGTATCGCTTTCACACATACGGTGGATTCCTTATTTTATCGTATTATTTTCGATTCAGCGTACGCTTTCTACAAACGTTCTGAACGCTTTTCTGCCCTCTGCCGTGCATTTGTAGACGCCTGCGTTCTCCAGCACCTTTACAAACACCTTTCCCACTTCCTGCTGCAAGATGTGCTCGGCATTCGCTTCGTTCATTTCCGGGTGGTCGCGCTTCACCTGCGCTGCCCACTCCGCGTGCTTTGCGATGCTCTCCACGCTTGAAACGTCGCCGTTTTTCAGCATCACATCTTTCAGGGTCTTCAGCTCGTCTTTCAGTCTGGACGGCAAAACCGCGAGACCCATAACTTCAATGAGGCCGATGTTCTCTTTCTTGATGTGATGATATTCGTCGTGCGGGTGGTATACGCCGAGCGGATACTTTTCCGTCGTAATATTGTTGCGCAGCGCAAGGTCGAGCTCGTATACGCCGTCCACACAGCGCGCAATCGGCGTGATGGTGTTGTGCGGCTCGCCGTCCGTCTCCGCAAAAATGAACGCGTCCTCGTCCGTGTAGCTTCTCCACGCTTTCAATACATGGTCGGCCGCATCAATCAGGCGATCCGGGTTTTTATGGCGCAAACGCAGAACGGAGACCGGCCAGTTCAATATGCCCGCTTCCACATCTTCAAAGCCGTGCAGCGTGCAGTGCTCCTCCATGTTCGCGCGCGCCATCGCGAACGTATAGTGGCCGCCCTGGTAGTGGTCGTGTGTCAAAATGGAACCGCCAACGATGGGCAAATCGGCATTAGAGCCGAGGAAATAGTGCGGAAACTGCTCCACAAAATCAAACAGCTTGCGGAACGTGCTCTTGTCAATCTGCATCGGCACATGCTCGCCGCAGAACACAATGCAGTGCTCATTGTAGTACACATACGGAGAATACTGCAAAAACCAATCCGCATGGTTCACCGTGATCGGGATCGCGCGGTGGTTCTGTCTTGCCGGGTGGTTCATGCGGCCCGCATAACCGATATTCTCCTTGCACAGCATACAGGCAGGATAACCGGAAGCCTTCATTTTCTTTGCCGCAGCAATGGCCTTCGGATCTTTTTCCGGCTTTGAAAGGTTGATGGTAATATCAATCGCACCGAAACGCGGGTCGTTATACACCCACTTTAAATCGCGCGCCACACGGTCGCGGCGGATATAATTGCAGTCGCCGCAAAGCTTATAGAACCAGTCCGTCGCCTTTTCCGGGGATTCCTTGTAAAGTGCGCGAAATGTGCGGTTCACATCGGACGGGCGCGGTGTCAAAAGGCCCATCAGTTTTGTGTCAAATAAATCGCGGGACGTCGCACCGTCCTCGATGATGCCGCGCTTTACGGCTTCGTCGCAAAGGCCGTCCAGCAAAAGTGCCAGGTTTTCGCTCTGCTCCGCTTCCTCATCCGCGTAATCCTCTTCACAAAGCGCCTCCAATAAACGGTTGCGCGTGTAAATCATGTCTTCCGCTTCGATGAGCCCCGTGCGCACGCCGTATTCGACAAGCGCCTTGATTTTTCCGAAAAGCATACTTTTTACCCCCATATAACTAAAAATTCAAAAGGAGAGCGTAAAAATCAGCGCATCCTCTCTTGGTTCTGTATAAAAATTGCGGCGCACACCCGCTTCCGTAAAGCCGAGCGAACGGTACATCGCAATGGCCGGCAGGTTTGATGTCCGCACCTCCAGCGTGATGAAAACGCCGCCGTTTTCCCGCGCTTTTTCGATCAGCGCCGCCATGAGCGTTCTGCCCACACCATGGCTGCGAAACTCCGGGAACACCGCAATGTTGTCCACATAGCTTTCGCCGAGCACCGTGTGCATGCCGCCGTAGCCGAGCACCTCATCTTGCTGCATCGCCACCAAAAAGCATGCGGCAGGATTATCAATCTCCTCCGTCAGGCTTTTTTCGCTCCACGGTTCCGAAAAGCAAAGCTTTTCAAGCTCCGCAAGGCGCGAAACGTGCTCCGCCGTCATCGAAACAATCTGCATAAACGCTCCTTAAAAACCGAGATGCTGCTCAAACGTCTGCAATTCCTCGCAGATCTTGTCGCGGCACTTGCGGTAGGTATTTAGGTCCCCGCCGTAGGGATCGTCAATGTAATGCGGCACGTAAATTTTCTCCGCCGGCACACCCGCCTGCATCAAAATGTACGCGTGGGTTTTCGACATCGTGAAATAAACGTCCCACACATTGATTTCTTCCGGCGTAAAGCGGCGCGCAATGTGACCGCTGATGTCCACGCCGATCTCCTTGCAGGCCAGCACCGCATTTTCGCTGGGATGCTGCCCATCGAGCGCGGAAAGACCGGCGCTTTGGCACATGATGTTCTCAAAGCCGCGCTGCTCCATTTCGCGGCGGAAAATGCCCTCCGCCATTGGGCTTCTGCACGTGTTGCCGGTGCAGACAAACAAAATTTTCATCTTTGATTATAAACCTCGAATACTTCTATAATCGGTCGTATTTCGTCTTCCAAAATGAAAACGCTCCCGAACGACCGTTACCTATCATAGCACAGTTCGGGAGAGAATTCTACTAAGTATTCTTTAATTTTCAATGAATGACAACAAAACAACAATAATAAACAACATTGTGCCGCACAAAGCTGCTGAAAGGTGCACCCGCCTACTTCTTCCTGTAAACCAGAAAGTCAAATTTAATCTCGGTCTCGAGCACATCGAGCGCGCGCAGACGCTCTCCGCCCTTAACGTCCGTCTTCCAGTAGTACGGCGTCATGGAGAACAGCGCTTCAATGTTCTCCTGCCCGTTCACCGTGATAAACTTTTGCACACACGCACGGCCGAGGTATTCAAACCCGTCGTAGGCCGTGTCGTGCTCTTCGTTCTCATACGGCTCTTTGTATAAAACCTCTTTCATGCCGTACAGATGCCGCGCACCCGGCACCGCAAGGATCATTACGCCGCCCGGCTTTAGCACCCTAAAAAACTCCTCCGGCACAATAGGCGCAAAAACGTCCGTCAGCACATCTGCACTGTTTTCCGCACACGGCAGGTGAAATAAACTCGCCACCGCGAAATCGATGCCCTTATATTTGCCCGCAGCCGCTTTTACCGCGAATTTCGAGATGTCCACGCCGGAAACCGAACCGTTTTTCGCTTTGGCTTTTTCATATAAAGCCGAAGTGTAAAAGCCCTCGCCGCAGCCTGCGTCCAAAATAACGCCGTTCTCGGGCAGATATTTGTCCGTCAGCTCCGCCAGTTTGTCACGGAACGCATCGTAGTAGCCGCCGCTCAAAAACACGCGGCGCGCGTCCACCATCTGCTTTGTGTCGCCGGGAATCTTCGCGTGCATCTGCTTTACGGGCAGAAGATGCACATACCCCTGGCGCGCAATATCATAAGAATGTCCGTTTGCGCAGCGCAGCGCGCGGTCTTCTCTTTCCAACGCGCTGCCGCATGCGGGACAGCAAAATATCATCATAAACCCTTAGCCCTTCGCCTGATACCAGCTCTTACCGCTTCCGGCCTCTGCCAGCATCGGCACGCTCAGCTGCACCGCGTTTGCCATTTCTTCTTCCAGAATTTTCTTCACCGTGTCGCTTTCCGCTTCCGGACACTCCACAATGAGTTCGTCATGCACCTGCAAAATCAGCTTTGCATCGAGCTTTTCGGCTTTCAAACGGTTGCGCACGTGCACCATAGCAATCTTGATGATGTCCGCCGCCGTGCCCTGAATCGGCATGTTGCGCGCCACACGTTCACCGAACGCACGCATATTGAAATTGGAGCTTGCAAGCTCCGGCAGATAGCGTCTGCGGCCGAACAGCGTCTCCACATAGCCGTTTTTCTTCGCTTCCTCCACCACGCGCTCCATATAGTCTGCAACGCCCTTATAATTGCGCAGGTAATCGTGAATGTAGTCCTCGGCCTCGCGGCGGGAAACACCGATGTCCTTTGAAAGCGAGAACGCGCCGATGCCGTACACAATGCCGAAGTTGACCGCTTTCGCGCGGCTGCGCATCTGCGGGGTCACAAGGTCTTCGGGCATATCGAACACACGCGCCGCCGTCATGGTGTGAATGTCGCGCCCAAGTCGGAAGTCCTCCTGCATCTGCGTGTCGTTTGCCACGTGCGCCAATACGCGCAGTTCAATCTGCGAATAGTCGGCGTCCACAAGCACATTCCCCTCTTTTGCGATGAAGAACCGGCGGAATTCACGCCCAAGCGGCGTGCGCACCGGGATGTTCTGCAAATTCGGCTCAGTCGAGGAAATACGCCCCGTGCGCGTTTCGGTCTGGTTGAAGCTCGAGTGAATGCGCCCGTCCGCCGTGATGGCTTTCAGCAAGCCCTCGCAGTACGTGGAACGCAGCTTCGTCAGCGTGCGGTAGCGCAAAACCTTATCAACTGCCGGATGCACGCCGCGCAGACCCTCCAGCACATCTGCGTTTGTGGAGTATCCCTTTTTCGTCTTTTTGCCGTGCGGCAGTCCGAGCTTTACGAACAGCGCTTCGCCCAGTTGCACCGGGGAGTTGATGTTGAATTCGTACCCCACGTCTTCATAAATTTCTTTCTGCAGTGCGTCCACCTGCTCAGAAAGCACCTCGCCGTAGGTTTTTATGGCCTCGCGGTCAACAAGGAAGCCGCTTTCCTCCATCTCGCCCAAAACCAAAGCAAGCGGAATTTCAATGTTCTCCAATAATTCGTGCTGGCCGTTTTCGTCGATGCCCTTTTGCAGCGCCGCACAAACAGCGGGCAGCACAGCCGCCGCCTGCACGTTCGCGTCCTCATATGCGGGCACGGCAATGCCGTATTCCGCCGCCAAACGCAGCACACCGTAATCGGAGCCCGAGGGGTTCAAAAGATACGCTGCAAGCTCCGTGTCCATCACGGCGTTTTCAAGGGAAGTCCTCAAATGCAGCGCCGTGCGGTGCAGCTTTTTCAGCGCAAACGTGTACTTTTTCGTCACCTTACTGCCGAGGAACGCCTTCAAAAACGCGTCGTCCGCATCCACGACCGCAATCGCCGGCTTACCCGCGTCGAACTTACCGTTAAACACAAGCTGCTTTAATTCGTCGTTTTCAAACACCGGCACAAAGTACGCCGCCCCCTCGTCCTCACACTGGCCGAGCACCGCTGCGCCGTCTTTATAATTCTTCACGGGCAGCAAAGCCGCTTCTTCGGCCTGTGCGCTGTTCGCCGTCGGCGCCGCGCCGGGAGTCAGGTGCAGGCGTTCCATCAGCTTAAAGAGCTCCAAACGCGTCATGATCTGCGCCGCGGCTGCGGGGTCACCCTCGCCGGGAATATAATGCGCAAGCTCCGTATCGATCGGCGCATTGCGGCGGATGGTGCCGAGGTCGTAGCTCAAAAACGCGTTGTCTTTGGAATGGATCAGCTTCGTTCTCATGCCGGGCTTGATGTCCAGCTCATCTAAATTGTCGTAAATATACTGCAAAGAGCCAAACTTGCGGATCAGCTCGCCCGCACCCTTTTCGCCGATGCCCGCAACGCCCGGAATATTATCCGAGGTATCGCCCTGAATGGCCTTGATGTCGATGAGCTGCTTCGGTTCCACACCGTACGTCTCTTTGATATACGCCTCATCACACAGCGTCACGGCAGACTGACCGAATTTCGTCGTTGCAAGGCGCACCGTCGTTTTCGGCGAGACAAGCTGCAGGCTGTCCCGGTCGCCGGTCGCAATCATGCACGTATTGTCCGTGTTTTCGCACGTTTCCGCAAACGTGCCGAGAATATCGTCTGCTTCCCAGCCCTCGCACGTCACGATTTTATAGCCGAGGTCGCCGAGCAGCTCCTTTAAGACCGGCATCTGCGCCGCAAGCTCCGGCGGCATGCCCTTGCGCTGCGCCTTATAACCCGCATAGGCCTTGTGGCGGAATGTCGGCGCTTTCATATCGAACGCGATGGCCACCGCGTCCGGCTCCGTTTCGTCCTTCACTTTTTCCAGAATATTCAAAAATCCGACAATACCGTTTGTAAACTCGCCGTTTTTCGTTGTCAGCAGCTTAATGCCGTAAAACGCGCGGTTTAAAATGCTGTTGCCGTCCAGTACCAAAAGTTTCACGCTGATCTTCCTTTCCGTTACGGGTCAAAAGACACGTCTTTGTTTTCTATATACACTTTCTCGAGCAATTTATCGAGGTCGCTGAGCGTTTCCAGCTCGCCCGCCATGCGCCGGAATTCCGCCGCACCGCGCAGACCGTGCATGTACCACGCCACATGCTTTCTCGCTTCGCGCATGCCGCGCCCCTCTCCCTTTGCGGCGCACAGCGCATCCATATGCTTTTTAATGACCACAATGCGCTCCGCAAGCGTCGGCGGCGGCATAATGCGCAGACCGCTGCTGAAATAGCCGTTGATCTCCCTGAAGATCCATGGATTGCCGAGCGCCCCGCGCCCGATCATCACCATGTCGCACCCGGTCTCGTTCATCATGCGCACGGCGTCCTGCACGCATTTTACGTCGCCGTTGCCGATGACGGGCACCTTCACGGCTTCCTTCACCTGACGGATAATATCCCAGTCCGCCGGCGGCTCATACATCTGTGTACGCGTTCTGCCGTGCACGCAAATGGCGTCCACGCCCGCATCTTCGCAATATTTTGCGACTTCCACCGCGTTCACGCTGTTTTCGTCCCAGCCCTTACGAATTTTCACCGTCACGGGCAGGTCGACCGCATTTTTCACGGCACGGACAATGTCCCCACACAGCGGCGGCTTTTTCATGAGGGCGCTGCCGCAGTTATTGCCCGCAATTTTCGGCACAGGGCAACCCATATTGATATCAATAACATCCGGCCCGGCCGCTGCGGCGCGCTTTGCGGCAGATGCAAAGATGAGCGGGTCGTCGCCGAACATCTGGATCGCGACGGGGTGTTCCTTTTCGCCGAGCGTGATAAGCTCCTGCGTTTTTTTATAGTTATACTGCAGCGCTCTCGTCGAGACCATTTCCGTCACGCAGTACGCTGCGCCGAACGAGCAGCAAAGCTCGCGGAACGGCCGATCGGTCGCGCCCGCCATCGGAGCCAGCGCCGCCACACCGTTCAAAGTCAGATTTCCGATTTTCATTTTTATATCCTTCTGATTTTTCTGTATTTTTAATTTTACTTATATTATAATACCGAACTGCCCCGCACATTTCAATAAAAATTCCTTTAAAATTAGAATTTGCCTTTAATCTACCCTTTATTTGTGTTATACTGGGCTTAAATATAGATGCGGGGAATCTCTCTTTTAAAAAGGCGTTACACGCCTTTCGGGAGACCCCCTAATTGGGTCTCCCGCGCAAAAACAGTCCACCGGACTGTTTGATAGCAATGCGAAGCATTGGTTTCTCCCAGTCCTGATTTTTGGGAGGCAAAAAGTTTTCGTCGTCTGCGGACGACGACTCTGGGCTTCACCCCGAGACCCCACGACCGAACCGCAGGTTCGGTTTGACCTTCATTTGAAAAAAGGTCGATCAAAAACTTTTAACCACGCTTACAAGAAACCTCATTCTAAATTCACATACAGGAGGACATTCACTTGGATACCTCAAAATCTTATGTGCGCGATGGTCGCATCCAGCAAAAGCCGCGCGGCAATTATTTCCTCTTCTCCTTCCTTTTCGGCCTCGCTCTGGCCTTTGCCATCTTTGTGCCGTTCATGATCGTAGACGGCGGCCGCTTTCTGTTCTACGGCGATTTCAATGTACAGCAGGTGCCGTTCTACCGCATCGCGCACGATGCCATTCGTTCCGGCAATATCGGCTGGAATCATTTAACAGACCTCGGCGTCAATTTCATCGGTTCCTATTCGTTCTACCTGCTCGGCAGCCCGTTCTTCTGGCTCACCATTCCGTTCCCGGGCGAGTGGCTGCAATACCTCATGGGCCCGCTGTTCATCTTAAAGTTCGGCTGTGCCTCCCTCTCCGGCTATATCTATCTGCACCGCTATGCAAAGAACCCCAACACGGCGCTCTTAGCGTCTCTCTTATACGCGTTCTCGGGCTACTCCATCTACAACATCTTTTTCAATCATTTCCACGAAGCCATCATCGTGTTCCCTTTGCTCTTAGCCGCGCTCGATGAATACATGTACACAAAGCGCCGCGGCATTTTTGCGCTCATGGTCGCCGCCGCGTGCATCGTGAATTATTATTTCTTCGTCGGCATGGTGACATTCACGGTCATCTACTTCTTTGTGCGTCTGCTCTCCGGCAGCTGGCACATCACGGTCAAAGATTTTCTCCTGCTCGCGCTCGAAGCTGTGCTCGGCCTCGGCATCGCGTGCATTCTGCTTGTGCCAAGCGTTCTGTGCATCATTCAAAACTACCGCGTTTCCAATCCCATCAGCGGCTGGAGTGCCCTGCTTTATGACCGCAACCAGCGCTACATTCACATTTTGCAGTGTCTCTTCTTCCCGCCGGATCTTCCCGCACGCCCGAACTTCACCCCGGATTCCGAATCCAAATGGGCGTCCCTCGGCGCATGGCTGCCCATGTTCAGCATGGCCGGCGTCATCGGCTGGATGCAACTGAAGCGCCGCCACTGGCTGAAAAAGATGCTCTGCGTTCTGCTCTTCATGGCGTTTATTCCCGGCCTCAACGCTTTGTTCCAGCTCATGAACGCGTCGTATTACGCACGCTGGTTCTATATGCTCACGCTCATGATGGCCGCCGCCACTATGATGGCGCTCGAAAACCCGCGTGTTGATTGGCGCCGCTCCTTAAAGTGGACAACGCTCATCACGCTCGCCATGACGCTCGTCATCGGCCTCATGCCCACACTCACCAAAACGGACGGCGAGATTACCGATGTCACATTCGGTCTCGAAAAATACCCCACGCGCTTCTGGACATACGCCGCCATTGCGCTCCTCTCACTTGCACTCGTCGGCTTTGTCCTTGCATTTTATAACCGCGGCTCCCGCCCGTTCTACCGCGCCGCGTCCGTCTGCCTCAGCATCACTATCGTGCTGTATTCTGTTTTCTTCATCGCGCTCGGCAAAACACAGTCGGATTACACCTATGACCACATCATCCCCTACGCCTTAAACGGCGGCGCGGATGTCGCCATAGATGATCTGCGCGACGACAACGTCCGTACGGATTTCTACGAAAGCCTCGATAACTCCGCCATGTTCTGGGAGGTACAGTCCATTCAGGCGTTCCACAGCATCGTCCCCGGCTCGCTCATGGAGTTCTACGATTCCATCGGCGTGCAGCGCGATGTCGCTTCCCGCCCGGATACCACTCACTACGGCCTGCGCGGACTGACAAGCGTCAAGTATCTTTTTGACGACGATCACGAGACCGAGTATTTCGCCGGCGAAGACTACGCCGACCCCGCCATGCCGGGCTGGATGTACTACGGCAACACAAACGGCTTTGACATTTGGGAAAACGACCATTACATTCCCATGGGCTTCACCTACGACAGCTACGTCACCGAAAAGGACTACGAAAACACAAGCGAAAGCTACCGCGAGCTTTTGATGCTCAAGGGCATCGTCCTCACCGATAAGCAGGTTTCAAAATGGGGCGATATGCTTTCTCCGCTCGATACAAGCGAACTCTCCTACACCAAGGAAACCTACAAAACAGATTGCGAAAACCGCGCAAAGCTCACCTGCGATACCTTTGAATATACAAATACCGGCTTTAACGCCACCATCACAGCAAGCCGCGACGTGCCCGTGTTTTTCAGCATCCCGTATGAAAACGGCTGGTCGGCCTACGTCAACGGCGAAAAGGTCGATATCGAAAAGGTGAACGTCGGCTTCATGGCCATCCGCGTCAACGCCGGCACCAATGTCAAGATCGAGTTCAAATACCGCACGCCCGGCCTGTTCCTCGGCATGGCAATCACCGTCGTGTGCGTGCTTCTGTTCGCACTTTATATGGTACTCATGCGCACGATCTTCAAAGAAGTTCCCGTGCCGCTCGCCCGCCACAATATGGTGCTGCGCCCGCTCTCCCACTATGCAAAAAAGCACGGCGCGCATTTTGAAAACAGCGGGATTATTCACGTAAAACCGCGCAGTCAAACCGACCGCGCTTTGGAAAAGAAAGAAGGTTTTGATAATGACGACTGAACGTAATATTCCGGTCTTGTACCTCGTCATTCCTTGCTACAACGAGGAAGCCGTGCTGCCGGAGACCACCAAGCGTCTGACCGAAAAAATGCACACCATGATCCGCGCCGAGCAGGTCGATCCCGAAAGCCGCATTCTCTATGTCGATGACGGCAGCAAGGATAAAACCTGGGCGATCATCTCCGAATATGCTGAAGCTATTCCCTATGTGGACGGCGTAAAGCTCGCGCACAACCGCGGCCACCAAAACGCCCTGCTCGCCGGCCTCATGACCGCCATGCCGCTGTGCGACTGCGCCATCAGCATGGATGCCGACCTGCAGGATGACATTAACGTCATCGACCGCTTCGTCGAAAAATATATGGAGGGTTGCGACGTCGTCTACGGCGTGCGCAACAAGCGCGAGACCGATACGTTCTTCAAGCGCACCACCGCAGAAGGCTTTTATAAATTCATGAAGTTTCTCGGCGTAGACGTCGTCTTCAACCATGCCGATTACCGCCTGATGAGCCGTCGCGCGCTCGAGGGCCTTTCCGAGTATAAGGAAGTCAACCTGTTCCTGCGCGGCATCGTGCCGCTCATCGGCTTTAAAAGCGACTATGTCTATTACGACCGCGCCGAGCGTTTCGCGGGCGAATCCAAATACCCCTTAAAAAAGATGATCTCCTTCGCGCTCGACGGCATCACGTCGTTCAGCGTAAAGCCCTTAAAGCTCATCTCCAACCTCGGCATTCTCATCTCCGTCCTCAGCATCTTCGGCCTCCTGTACGCGCTCATCTCGCACCTGTGCGGCGTCACCGTCGCGGGCTGGACAGCCATCGTCGCGTCCATCTGGCTGCTCGGCGGTCTGCAAATGCTCTGCCTCGGCGTCGTCGGCGGCTACATCGGCAAAATTTACAGCGAAGTCAAGCAGCGCCCCCGTTTCCTCATTGAAACCCACCTCAAAGCCGAACCGGAAGAAAGAGTCTTGGACGAATAAAAATCACCCAAAACTCACGCAAAATTACGACATATAAATCACATTTGAAAGGTACTCATGAAAAAAATTGTTTTTGAATCCACAAAAGTCCTTCTTGGACTGATTTTTTGTGGGGTCTTTGTACTGCTCCTGCTTTTTACGCAATGCAATTACGCTTGCAGACAAAGCTTCCTGCTTCCAAACTTTGCTCTGTTTTTAATTATTCTTCTCTTATTTGCAGGTTTTTTCGCATTAAATCGGCTATATCAGACAAAAATGCCGCAGCTGAAATCCAACGTCATTTCTGTTGACAAAATTGTATATTTCTCCTGCCTACTCTTATTTTTCCTGCAAGTTTATGCCGCTTTCAACCTTTACTTCGAGACCGGTTGGGACGCGGGCCTCCTTACAGAAAACGCCCGCAATCTGATGCACAAGCAGTCGGCCGATAGCCGCTATTTTTCCAACTATCCCAATAATCTGCTGTACTTTTTCTTCGAGCTGTTCGTCTTCAAGCTGAATAAATATTTCGGTATTTTCTCCGATACACAGCAGGTTTTGTGCGTCATCACCGTCAACTGCGCGCTCAATACGCTTTCCTGTCTGCTCGTTTATAAAACCGCCGCGCGGCTCACACGAAAGCTATACGCTTTTTTCGGCTTTTTTCTCGCGGTACTCAGCTTTGGGCTTTCCCCGTGGAACGTCATCTGCTACACAGACGCTTTAGGGCTGATTTTCCCTATCCTTACACTCTATGTATTCATCCGTCCGGCAAAACACAAATGGCTCTCCTATGTGCTTTCCGCCATCATCGGCACACTCGGGTATTTTATCAAACCGCAGTGTTTTATTTTGCTTATCGCCGTTTTTTTGATTGAAGGTATTTACGCACTGTCCGAAAAGCATCTGTTAAAACCGCTTCTGCTCTCACTTTTAACAGTTGCCATCACCTTTTTCGCCGTTAAAGCCGGTACAGGTTTTCTGTGTTCCCACTATCACATTCAGCTTGATAACGAGCAAAGCTTCGGCATTGCACATTTCTGGATGATGGGTCTTAACCCGGAAACAAAAGGTGTCTATTCCGCCGAAGACGTTTGCTATTCCCGTTCTTTTGTCACCGCTTCCGAGCGCACGCAGGCAAATATCGCCGTCGGCAAACAGCGTTTACAGGAAATGGGCTTTTTCGGCACGCTCAAACAGCTCGCGCGAAAAATGCTCACGCTCTATAATGACGGCACATTCGCATGGGGAAAAGAGGGAAATTTCCTTCAAACCGTTTTTGATCCGCCCAATACAAAAGCCGCGCCCTTCCTCCGCAGCATCTACTACCCCGACGGCAGCCGCTACTTGTATTTCACAACCTTCGAGCAGTTCATTTGGCTCATGATCTTGCTGCTTGGCGCCGCCGGTCTGTTCAGCAGCTTCAGTCATAAGCACGCAAAAACCTTAAATATCCTGTGGCTCACTTGGATCGGTCTCACCGTCTTTGAGCTCCTGTTTGAAGTACGCGCCCGTTATTTGTACACCAACGTTCCGCTTTTCTGCGTGCTTGCAGCCGTCGGCATCGAAAATATCCGCCGCCTGTTCTGCCGCATCACCCAAAAGCTCTCTGCGCGTCTTCCCGCAAAAAAATCCGTATAACCCCATAACGCACAAGACCCCCGCTCCCGGAAAGCTCCGAAAGCGGGGGCTCTATGTTTATTCGGTTACCTTAGGCAAAAAACGATTACATCAAACTTCTGTACAGCTCGGCAATCTCCTCAACGGAGGTGTCGCGCGGGTTGCCCGGGCAGCAAGCATCTGCAAATGCGCTCTCTGCGAGGAACTGTACGTCCTCTTCCTTCAGGATGCCCTTCAGGTTTGCCGGAATACCCACATCTTCACTCAGCTTCTTCACAGCCGCAATCGTTGCATCGGCAGCCTCTTCGGCGGTCATCGCGTCAATGCCCTCAACGCCCATGGCCTTGCCTACTGCGCGGTAACGCTCGCCTGCAACGGACTTGTTGTACTCAAGGCCGGTCGGCAGAATGATTGCGCAAGCCACGCCGTGCGGGGTGTCATACAGAGCGGAGAGGCCGTGTGCCATGGAGTGTACGATGCCGAGGCCGACATTCGAGAAGCCCATGCCTGCAATGTACTGACCGAGTGCCATGCCTTCTCTGCCGGCTTCGGTGTTCTGCACCGCGCCGCGCAGGTTCTCGGAAATCAGGCGAATGGCTTCAAGGTGGAACATATCGGAAATGGTGCAGGCGCCCTTCGTGATGTAGCCCTCAATGGCGTGGGTCAAAGCGTCCATACCGGTCGCAGCGGTCAGCCCCTTCGGCATGGAGGACATCATATCCGGGTCAA
>QWCE01002902.1_pt1 | contig 20120 bp, 15 predicted proteins | sample 1972531 | NCBI WGS metagenome assembly QWCE01 (sample SAMN09866716, study PRJNA288562) | Human gut metagenome isolate term4_stool, whole genome shotgun sequencing... | reverse complement strand
TAAAAAAAACGGCGTGAAGGGCGAATGCTACCGTGCCTTTTGGCAAAAAGAGGAAAAGGCACGGTAAAAAAAGCAGCGTGAAGGTCGAACGCTACCGTGCCTTTTGGGAAAAAGGGGAAAAGGCACGGTAAAAAAAGCAGCGTGAAGGTCGAATGCTGCCGTGCCTTTTGGGAAAAAGGGGAAAAGGCACGGTATAAAAGAGCGGCGTGAAGGTCGAATGCTACCGTGCCTTTTGGCAAAAAGAGGAAAAGGCGCGGTAAAAAAAGCGGCGTGAAGGTCGAATGCTACCGTGGCTTTTGACAAAAAGAGGAAAAGGCACGGTAAAAAGAGCGGCGCTAGCGCAGCACTTTGATATGGCGCCTGCGGCGCCGAAAGGAGCCGGCCTGCGGCCGGCGATTTGTAAGAGAAGGTGCCCGCCTGCGGCGGGCGGCTATAGAAAAAGAGGAGGGCGGCCTTTTGGGCCGCCTTCCTTCTTATAACATCGCCGAAAGAGACTTCCTTATATATAAACATGAATGGAATTATCGCAAAAGGCAAAAGTGCGAAAAGCCGCCGTAAATCCGCCCGTCCCATTTCGGGGGCAAACCGCAAAACTGCGAAAAGCAGCCGTAACAGCCCTCAGCTCCCAGCCCCAGCTCAGCTCACGTCGGCAAGGCGCCTCGCTTCCCGCGAGTCTTGGCCAGATGACAGCCCCCGACGTCAATTTCCCATCCCCAGTCCCATCACCCCCCAAAAGCCCACCATCCCCTCGCTTCCCGTGAATCTTTGCAAGGAGGCGGCGTCCCTGTCCATTCTGTGATAAAATTAAAAAAAACACCCGGAAAGGGGGACAAAATGGGAAAGTTGGTCGTACTGGATCATCCGCTGATTCAACACAAGGTGTCTATATTGAGGGATAAAAATACCGGAACGAATGAGTTTCGTCATTTGGTCAAGGAAATTGCTCTGTTGGAGGCCTACGAAGCGTTACGGGGACTGCAGCTGGAAGAATACGCGTTGGAGACGCCGATGGAGCCGACTACGGGGTACCGTTTGACGGGCAAGAAACTTTGCATTGTTCCGGTTTTGCGTGCCGGTTTGGGCATGGTGGATTCCTTCTTGGATATCGTCCCGACGGCCAAGGTCGGACATGTGGGTCTGTATCGGGATCCGAGCACTCATATGCCGGTGCAGTATTATTTGAAATTGCCGCAAGACGTTGCCAATCGCGATATTTTCGTGTTGGACCCGATGCTGGCAACGGGTGGCTCTATGGTAGCGTCCATCGACTTTTTGAAAGAGGCCGGCTGCCAGAAAATTAATGCGGTTTGCATTATTGGTGCGCCGGAAGGTGTAAAGCTGGTACAGGAAAAGCATCCGGATGTGGATATCACTTTAGCAGCGATGGACCGGAAATTGAACGAGGATGCCTATATTCTGCCGGGACTGGGAGACGCCGGAGACCGTCTGTTTGGCACGAAGTAAAGATAAGGTAGGAGGCTCTATGGAATATATTCGTGTGCGCAATCGTGGCCCGTTGAAAGGATCTGTCACGATCAGTGGCGCGAAAAATGCCGCTTTGCCGATTCTTGCCGCATCGCTGTTGGGGACGGAAGAAATTATCCTGGAACAGGTGCCGCCCTTAAAAGATGTGGAAGTCATGATTGAAGTATTGCGCGCCCTGGACGTGGAAGTGGAGTATTTGGATAAGGAAACCATTCGTATTGATGCGTCGAAGGTGACCAAAACGGTCACGCCGGGGGAGCTTATGAATCGGATGCGTGCCTCATTTGTTGTGATGGGGCCGCTTTTAACTCGCTTGGGACGCACCTATACGAAGATGCCCGGCGGTTGCAATATCGGAAAACGACCGGTGGATTTACATCTTAAGGGATTTAAGGCGTTGGGGGCAGAAATCGATGAAGAGCCGGATGCCGTGGGGGCAAAAGCGCCGGATGGCGGTTTAGTCGGCGGCAAGGTCTACTTGGATTTTCCCTCGGTTGGTGCGACGCAAAATATCATGATGGCGGCGACCATGGCGAAAGGTGAAACAGTGATTGAGAATGCCGCCAAGGAGCCGGAGATCACGGATTTGGCGAATTTCTTGAATAAAATGGGCGCCAAAGTGCGCGGCGCGGGAACCTCGACCATCCTGGTGGAAGGGGTCGAAAAACTGCATGGTACGCGTCATACGATTATTCCCGATCGCATTGAAGCCTCCACTTTCATTGTGGCTGCGGCGATGACGGGCGGTACCGTGGAGATTCGTAACGTTCTCTCCGACCATATTCGTCCGATTCTGGCGAAGGTCCAAGAGGTCGGCGTAACCATTCAAGATAATGATGACGATACGATTCTCGTGCAGTCCAACGGGCGTTTGAAAGCCACGAAGATTCGGACATTGCCCTATCCGGGCTTTCCGACGGATGTGCAGGCGCAGTTCATGGCACTGATGTGCATTGCGAAAGGGCAAAGCCGCGTTGAAGAGACCGTGTTCGAGAATCGCTTCATGCACGTGGATGAGCTCAATAAAATGGGCGCGCTCATTGTGACGGATGGCAATGAAGCCATTGTGCGTGGCGTGGATCATTTGGTGGGCGCCAAAGTGAACGCGACGGATCTGCGGGCCGGTGCTGCGTTGATTTTGGCGGGCCTTGTTGCAGATGGGGAAACGCAAGTCCACAATATTTACCATCTGGATCGCGGCTATTACCATTTGGAAGAGAAATTCAAGGGACTGGGCGCCGATATTGAGCGCTTTGTCGAATAACAATCAAAAACGAGGTGCCTATGCAAGTGAAGGGAACGGTATCAAAAATCCGCTATCGCAATGAAGAGAGTGGATGGACCGTTTGCGTGCTGTCCACACCGGATGGCGATCTCCCTTGCGTAGGCACTTTTTTTGCGCTTTCAGAAGGGGAGGATATGGCTTTTGAGGGCGATCTCGTCTACCATCCGAAATACGGTGAACAGCTGTCAGTCAGAAAGTTTCAAAAAATTGAGCCCACGACCACAGAACAGTTGGAGCGCTATCTTGCCTCCGATGCCATTCCGCACATCGGTCCCAAACGTGCGCACCAATTGGTGGAAGAATACGGTACGAATGTGCTGACGATTTTGCGGGAAGAGCCTTCCATTCTGTTGCAGCTGCGCGGCATCGGTCCCGTGAAAGCCGCGGAAATTCAGGAAGCGCTCATTGCCCAAGAAGCCTCCCAGCAAACCATGCTCTATCTCCAGGGGCTTGGCATCGGTCCGCGAACCGCCCAGGAAATCTATCGCGTTTATGGGCAGGATGCCAAAGAACAGATTGAGAAAGATCCGTATGCATTGGTGGATCAGGTGGAAGGCATCGGCTTTCTCACCGCCGACGCCATTGCGCAAAAGACCGGCGTCCAAAAGGACTCCTTACAACGCACGAAAGCGGGGATTGCGTATCTTTGCGAGCGCGCGGCACTTTCCGATGGCGCCTGCTATTTGACGGACAAGGAGCTGGATCGCGGCTTGGAGAAACTCTTGGGCGAAGTGCCTTCCTCAAAAGAAGAGGCATGCTTTGATCTGATTTTGAAGCAGAGACTCGTCCGCGACACGAAAACCCGCCGACTGTATTTGCGTCGCTTGGATACGGCGGAACACGACGTGGCACAGCGCCTTGTGACGCTCTTGGAGGAGCTGCGCGAGCCGCTTTCCGTGGATTTGGAGGCATTGCAGCGGGCTATCGGCCTCACTGCCGACGCACAGCAACAAGCGGCCATTGCTGAAGCGGCAGCATCACCCGTCTTAGTCATCACCGGCGGCCCCGGCACCGGCAAGACCACCATCGTGCGCGCCGTCTTGGAACTCTTTGATGAAAATCATCTGGCTACAGCGCTGGCAGCACCGACTGGACGCGCCGCAAAGCGATTGGAACAGTCGACGGATCGAGAAGCGTTGACCATCCATCGCCTGCTCGGCTACCGCGGCGGGGAAGAAACATCTCTTCCGGAACGGAATGCCGAGAACCCCTTGGACGCGGATGCGGTGATTGTGGATGAGGTCAGCATGGTGGATTTGCAACTCATGGCACACCTCACCTCCGCTCTTAGCGATACCGCCCGTCTGGTTCTCGTGGGTGATACGGATCAGTTGCCTTCCGTCGGCGCCGGCAACGTCCTGCATGACCTTATCGCTTCGGGCATCATTCCCACCGTGCGCCTCGAACATATTTATCGCCAATCCGAACGCTCGAGCATCGTACAAAATGCCCACCGCGTTCGTCGCGGCCAAGCACCCGTGGCCAACGAGGATGCCGGGGATTTCTTCTTTCTTCCCACGCGCAATGTGCGCGATGCCGCCGATCTCATCGAAGATCTCGTCACGCGCCGCCTGCCCGCCTATTACGGCTTTTCTCCCTTTGAAGACATTCAGGTGCTCTCTGCCATGAAGAAGGGCGAATGCGGCGTCATCACCTTGAACGAGCGCCTGCAGCGCGCATTAAATCCGCCCCGCGAAGGCAAAAATGAAATGGAAGTGGGCGATCACCTGTTTCGTGAAGGCGATCGGGTGATGCAAATTAAAAATGACTATGACTTGCCATGGAAGCTTCATGGCGATGAAGGAGAAGGGGTCTACAACGGAGACTTTGGCGTTCTTACCGCCATCGATCCGGATGGCGATGCCATGACCGTGGATTATGACGGGCGCCTGGCGCACTACGAACCCAAACAGTTCCGCGAACTGGACCTTTCCTATGCCATCACCATTCATAAATCCCAAGGCTCCGAATTTCCCTGCGTTGTGATTGCTATCGTGCCCGGCGCCCCAATGCTCCTCACCCGTAACATTCTCTACACCGCTATGACGCGCGCCCGCAATCTCTGCATTTGCGTCGGCGATACAGCAACGCTTCAGCGCATGGTCGAAAACAACTACACCCGTCGACGCAATGCATCGCTGGATGAACGTCTGCGCGACGCTCTGACGCGGTATCGCGAAATATAAGGAGTTGCCATGTCCTTTTTATTTCTTTCCAAAGACGTCTGCCCCTTCTGCGGTCAAGTGGCTGACGGCGCCTACGGCCTTTGCCGTTCCTGTACCGACGCCCTGGAACCTGTCGGCGCCTGTCACAGCCTGCCGACCACGCCCCCTTTTTATTCCTTCAGCGCCTACTTTTATAATCGCTTCCTGCGCGACCATTTCAGCGCCTATAAATTCCAGCGCCAAACGGCCTACGAATCCGTCTTTTGTGCCATGCTCAGCGCCTATGTCCGGCAACACCCGTTGCTCTCCTGTCTGCGCTGGGTATCCTTTATACCGCAGACCCATCGCAACGAAGTGCTTCGTGCCTCGAATCCGGCCGCAGCGTTTGCCGCACGCCTTTCCGGCGACCTACACATTCCGCTGCGTCCATTGCTAGAAAAAGCCGGCCATCGCCGTGCCCAAAAGAAGGCGGGCGCACTGGAACGCATTCGCAATGTGGAAGGCGCATTTCGCCCCTTACCTGATGCCCTCCGCCAACCGCCTTCCGGCGTCGGTATCCTTTGCGATGATTTTTATACCACCGGTCACACGATGCAGGAAGGCCTCAGCACCCTCTATGCCAACGGTCTTTATGCCGTCGGCCTCACCTTAGCCTGCGTGCGTTACCCGACGCCGGAGGAACAAGAACGCAAAGACACCCCGTCCAAAGATTGATAGCGTAAGGCAGCCACGACATGGCCACACCATGTCACGAAAGGAGTTGTTATGAAAACCGTATTGATGGAGCCGTTAAATATTTCAAAAGAATTGCTGGACATCCTCTCCGCCCCGCTTCGCGAAGGGAATAACACCTTCATCGCCTACGACACGAAGCCAGCCACGCTCGAAGAATGGATCGCTCGCCTTGGCGATGCAGACCAACTCATTTTAGCCAATACGCCCATGCCGGAAGCCGTCCTGGACGCCGCTCCCAACCTGAAATACATCAATATCGCTTTTACCGGCACGGATCACGTGCCCGTGGCGCAAGCCGAAGCTAAGGGCATTCAGGTTATCAATGCCGCCGGCTACTCTGACGAAGGCGTTGCCGAGATCGTCCTCGGCATGACCATTAGCCTCTTGCGCCGCCTAGGAGAAGCCGACATAGCCCTTCGGCACGGCGGCCGCGCCGCCGACTTCCTTGGGAATGAAATTGCCGGCCGCACCGTCGGCATCATCGGCACCGGCCACATCGGAAAACGCGTTGCCCAACTTTTTGCCGCCCTCGGCGCCAACCTGATCGGCACCAATCGCTCTGAACACGACGATGTCAAAGCCCTCGGTCTCCAATACGTCCCCTTGGATGAACTCCTCCGCCGCGCCGACATCATCACGGTCCACCTGCCAAGCACCCCCGAAACCAAAGATTTTCTTGCTGCCCGCGAATTTGTCCAGATGAAACCATCCGCGATTCTCATCAACTGCGCCCGCGGCCCCATTGTGAACTCCGCCGATCTGGCCCAAGCCCTCAGCGATGGCCTTCTTGCCGGTGCGGCGGTGGATGTCTTTAACCAAGAACCGCCCCTCACCGACGCCGAGCCCCTCCTCCACGCCCCCAACACCCTCCTCACCCCGCACATCGGCTACTTTACCCGTGAAGCCATGATCAAGCGCGCCAAGATTGTCTTTGCCCACGCTTGCGCCTGGGCGGACGGAGGGAGGTGAATGCCCTGCGGGCTGAGCAAGGTTATTACCCGCCGGCGCTTGTGCCGGCTGAGCAACGCCAATGCCCGTCAGCAGCGGGCGAATAGGGAAGAAGCAGAAGGCGGCCTTTCGGGCCGCCTTCCTTTTTTATTTTTATTAACGCCCGGCAAAGCCGGGCTTCCTTATTATATAACCGTCGGCCGCCAGGCCGACACCTTTTGGGCGGACCCATTTTTATGGTTGCATTTTGGATTCGCCGAAAATTGCGTTGCAGCACGTTTCAGCAACTTCGTAAGCTAGGTAAAAAGCGAATATAGAAAAATACCTAGTCGCTGTGCGGCGCCCGTGTGCGATTTCCGACTAGGTAAAACGCGTATATAGGAAAATACCTAGTCGCTGCACGGCGTTCGCGTGCGATTTTGGACTAGGTAAAAAGCGAATATGGAAAAATACCTAGTCGCTGCACGGCATTCGTGTGTGATTTTCGACTAGGTAAAAAGCGAATATGGAAAAATACCTAGTCGTCGTGCGGCGCCCGTGTGCGATTTTCGACTAGGTAAAAACGGTATATGGAAAAAAACCTAGTCGCTGCGCGGCACCCGTGTGTGATTTCGGACTAGGTAAAAACCGTATATAGAAAAATACCTAGTCGCCGTGCAGCACCTTGCCTGCTCCGCTATCGCCAGTTGCCGTGTCTAACGCGCCTTTCCCTTTTTCGCTCCGCCTTTTTCCATCGCCATGCCTTTAGCCTTCGCCTTCCGCAAACGAGCTACGGCAATGGTTTCAGCGCCGATGATGAGAATGAGGCAGGTGTATTTGAGCCAGACAAAAAGACCAAGAATACCAGCTAGGGAGCCGAAGTAGAGGGAAAGGCGGGAGACGTGGTCGAGGACGTAGCCGTAAATCCCGGTCAAAAGCAGAATGCCGATGCCGGCGACGATGCCGCCGTAGGCGGATTCTCGCCAGGTGATGTTGCCATGACTGACCAAGGGAGCGGTGCGATAGAAAAGCACTAGCGTAAAGAGGAAGAAGCAGAGGGGGAGCGCGCGGCCCAGGAAGGAACGCAGGAGGCGGACAAGCACATCCAACTCACGAATGCCAAACTCATGAATCGCTTTGTCGGCGACGCCCATTAAGCCGCGATAAAAGACGAAGAGGACGAGCAGAAGCAAAATGGCCGTCAGAAAGAGCACCGTATAGACCATTGCAAAGGAGCGACGCATGAGGCTTTTGCCGCGCAGACGGAAACCGAGCGATGTATTGACGTCCAAGATGAGCTTGTTAAAGCCGTTGGAGCCCAGCCAAATGGCGGAGAGCAAGCCAAACCCGATGGTGCCGGGATTGACATTTTGCGTGAGAACCGCCAGAACTTCGGCGAGGATTTTTGCGATGGCGTCGGGCAACAGGCGCAGAAGGCTGTAGACGGAATTGGTCGGATGGGCAAAGAATAGCGATGCAAGCATCACAAAGAGTAGCAGGAGCGGAATGCTTGCCATCAAAAGGTCGTAGGATAGCGATGAGGCGCGATAGAGCAGATCTTGGTTGCGCATCCGATGCAAAAAGCCAAACAGAAAACCGAGGAATCGCTGCTGCAGCGGCGCGCGGGTGGCATTGCCATGCTGAGTGCGGGAGCTATTGCCTCGCGAGGGGCGGGAGGCATCTTCACGCGAGGCGGGGCGCGCGGCGACGCGCGGAACCTTTGCCGTAGGCGTTTTCTCCAAATGTTGATCCTCTCTTTGCATCATTGCTCCTCCTGCTGTTATGGCCATCGCCGCGGCGATTTCCCATATTTTCTTTATTGATACCCAAGGATCGGCATTTGTTTGCCTGGTTCGTGCGGCGCAACAAAGCGTGTCGACTAGGTATTTTTCCATATACGTTTTTTACCTAGTCGAAAATCGCACGCGAATGCCCCGTGGCGACTAGGTATTTTTCCAAATACGGTTTTTACCTAGCCGGAAATCGCGCACGAATGCCCCGTGGCGACTAGGTATTTTTCCAAATACGGTTTTTACCTAGTCGCAAATCGCGCGCGAATGCCCCGTAGCGACTAGGTATTTTTCGAAATACGCTTTTTACCTAGCCGGAAATCGCGCACGGATGCCTCGCAGCGGCTAGGTATTTTTCCAAATACGCTTTTTACCTAGTCGAAAATTGCGCATAGGTGCTCCATGGCGACTAGGTATTTTTCTATATACGCTTTTTACCTAGTCGCCGTAGTGACTAAGACGCCGCAGACGTCGTTCCATAAAGGTACAAAACGCCCCGCAAGGGATCCTTGCGGGGCGTTTCCTAATTCAAATTGTAGGCCGCGCTCGCTTGCGAGCAATCGCCGGCGCTTTTACTTCTCCAGATCCAGCAGCAGAGCAATGGCGTCGTCCGGCAGACGGTTGAAGCCCTTCTGCTCTTTCAGGAAGTTGGTGCGGTTCTCGAGGCTGTGATGGACGCCTTGGCGATAGTCGGCGTCATCGGGAACTTCGAAGCCCGGGATCACGGCATATTCCATGCCCTTCATGGCTTTCAAAGGTTTCCACTCCGCGGTGCCGTCCACGAGACTTTCGATGGCAGCAATGGTAACTTCTTTAGGCACTTTTTGATCCAGGAAGAAGCCGGTGTTCAGGATATAGCCATCGATGCCCTGCTCAAAGAGGGCCAGGAACTTGCGGTAGTCGTCGTTCAAAGGATAGGTGCGGAACGGGTTGGCGTAGGGTTCGATGACCAGTTTGTTGGGGTCAACGCCTTTGGCCAGACGTTCGGCGCTGGTGCGCTTCGTGGAAAGAGTGGCACCCATAAGGGCAGCAATCTTCGGGTCATGCACGCGTACCAGTGGCGGCAGAACCGGATCCTTCATGATCCATGCGACGGCGCTCATCGGCTGATGCAGGACGTCCACACGGTTCGGGGACCAGAGGCGGGATTTCACCGCGCGGCCGTTGCCGTTGCGGATATCTTCGGAGACGATGATCTTCTTACCATTTTCATCCAAGGTGACACCGCAGTTTTGAACGGTCAAGAGATACTTGTTATCCGGCGATGAAGCAGGATAGTCCGCCGTCTTATCAAAGTAGGACGGCTCGAGCGCCACAGAGCTGAAGTCCTTCGTGGAGATGATGAAGGCATCGTCATGCAGAACGCGAATGTCGTATTTGCCGTCGTGTTTGGCGTGGGTGAGGGTGGATTTGCCCGAACCCGAAAGGCCAAAGACCGCCAGCGTGAATGGGGAATCGCCGTTCGGATTAAAGGTCTTGCAACCACCGTGGCAGCAGGCGTAGTTGTGACGGTTGGCGATGGACCAAGCCAGCGTCAGAGTGCCTTTTTTGTGTTCGCCAAAGTATCTCATGCCCAGGAGAGCAGCGCAGTTGTGCTGGGAATCGAAGTAGGTGAGACCCAGTGGGTGCTCTTCATGCGACCATTGCGGATCCGAGAAAACGTAGATGTCTCCCTCGCCATCGATGGGCTTGGATTTGGCATAGAGTTCTTCGTATTCGGGAGTGCAGGGCTGGAAATTCAGCATCCAGTTATAAAGGATGTTTTCTTCTCCTTCGGGGATTAAGAGGTGGGCGCGCACCATGAAATCCGTATCCAGACCTACAAAGACCTGGGCGTGATACATCGTGCCCCAGCGCGTGTCATAGACCGCTTCCATGACGCGGCGATTCAAGGTGTTCGAATCCACGCCTTCATCACCGACGATGCGACGCGCGGCAGCGGTACGGCCGGTGACGGCGCCATCGTTGAACAATAAAACTTTGGCATCGGCGGGCAGACCCAGCTTTTCCGGCTGCTCAATGGGCAGATCCGTCACGACGGTGCCGGTGGAGTTCTTGGCCATCTCATAGGCTTCCGCCAACGTTTTCACCTCTACGACATTGTTGCCATAGAAAGGCGTTTCCACGATGGTGCGCAAAGCGCTCATCGCTGACAGAGAGGGACCCAATTCCTCACGAGAAAATTTCGTTTTTGTGGACATAGCGTTCTCTTTCTATGCCGTCGACAAGGCGTTGGCCTTGGCGGGGCAAGGTTCCATGCGGTTGCCCGCATCCTAGAAGCCCGAAGTACGGGACGCTTCTCTACGGTACGACCCCGAAGCGGGGCAAACGGACGTATTACCATTGATAATATAGTAACGCAAGGCGCGAGGAATCTCAATGGAAAAAGGATTTCCGCAGGGGGGATGGAAGGACCATTTGTCTGTGACGGAATGGGGTACACATAATAAGGAAAGGAAAGGAGGCATTATGCATGGAAATCAAAAGCCGCTGCGTGCCTTTGACAAGGTAGCGCGACGCTTTCCCAATCGCCGCAAGGAAAGGGAGCGGGTGCGGGATTATGAACGGTTTTGTGAAAGCATAGAGACGGAACCGATGTGGGTGTGGAAGCGGATTGAAGAAGCCGATCAGCTTATTGCTACATTGGAGACAGGGATTCGTCGTGTGCGGCAGCGCTTGGAAGAGCGGGAGGAGCCTGTCCTCTCCACCCTGCATCCGCTGACGGAAGCGGGACAGCAGCATCTGTTGCGCAAAAGACTGTTGCAGACGGCAACTACTATGGAAAGGTTTTTAAGCCTCGTGCATAACCACACGGCATTCCGCGACGAGGTAGCCGCCATGGAACCGCTCAAGGTTGCACCCCAACCGCTCCCGGGCCAAGCGGACAATCCGCGTCGGATGCGCCGAACGCTACTCGCGTATCAAGAAGAAATGAACCGCACCTTGAGCGATTTGAAACAATTGCGTCGCCGCATGATTCGCTACTTGACCCGCCTCACACGGGATATGTGAATTTTGTGTAACATATTTCCTTCAAAGCCGTCGGATAGGCTTAGGGCACCATGAAAGAAGGAAAGGGGAACAGCATGACAGACCAAGATCGCTATGAAAACTTTACACAACAGAACGAAGACGCGGCGACGCGCCGCATTGTGCGTGAGGAAATTGCGCGCAACTATCGTCCGAAGGGTGGTCTGGCGCGCGGCTTAGCCCTTGTGCTGGCGGGAGCCTTGCTCGGTGCCGGCGGCGGAGCAGCCCTAGTGGCCTCGGGGAATGTACCCCTGCCCGCGCAATATACAACAAATGCCACCGGCACACAAAACGGCACACAAAAGGTACAGATATCGCTGAAGGAAGGGGAAAGAACCGTTGAAAATGCCATTGCGGCCAAGGCCATCCCGGCTATTGTGGGCATCACGACCGTCTCCAAGAACGTAAGCCGCAATCCGTTTCTTTACGGCACTCCCCAATATTCCGAATCCGTCGGATCAGGCGTAATCGTTTCTCCCGACGGCTATATCCTGACCAATGCCCATGTCGTCAACGGCGGCAACGCCCGCACCGTCCGCGTGCGCCTCTCCACGGGGGAAGAACAAGAAGCCAAGGTGCTGTGGGCCGATGCCACGCTGGACTTGGCCGTGCTCAAGGTCGAAAAGAAAAATCTACCAACGATCGATTTTGGCAATGCGGCCGACGTAAAGGTGGGCGATAAGGCCATTGCCATCGGGAACCCGCTGGGCCTGGATTTGCAATCCACACTGACCTCCGGCTACATTTCCGGCCTGAACCGTTCCATTACCCTGCAGGACGGCAACATTATGGACGGCCTGATTCAGACCGACGCCGCCATCAATGGCGGCAACTCCGGCGGTGCACTCCTAAACGCCAAGGGCCAGCTCATTGGTATCAATACTGCCAAGCCGGAATCGGCGGATGGCATCGGCTTTGCCATTCCGGTCTCCACGGCCAAGCCCATCGTGGAGAAGATTGTGGCGGAAGGCACCTATACGCCCCTCTATATGGGCATCAACGGCGCAAACACGAAGCTGGTAGCGGCCAGCGGCGTCGAAGGCCTCCCCACGGACAGTGGCGTTGTGGTCCGTGATGTCGTACCCGGTTCTCCCGCCGCCGCCATGGGCATTGCCCCCTATGACATTATTACGGCCATTAACGACGAGACCGTGGAATCCATGAACACCTTAAAAACCATCCTTCTTAAGTATAAGAAGGGCGATACGGTCACCGTCACCTATTACCACGGGCAGCAGAAGAAGACCGGAAAGATGACATTTACCGATTTTACGCCGGAAACCACCCGCTCGCGCTAAATTCGTGCACGGGAACGGGGATAATTTCCCCTTTTTCTGCGAAAACCGATGAAAAAACACGGAAACGTTGCTCCGAAGACAATTATTACAAAAAAATAGTTACTTTTTTGTAATAATTGGCCCGATTGCGTGCTTCAGGCGTTGACAACACTCACTCAAATTGGTATCATCAGCTTGTAAATCAAGAAGTTTCCGAGGAAGCTTCACTGATTACATGCACAACCATAGCAGTTGATATGTAAAGCAGGTTGAAATCATTACGGAGGATTACTATGAAAACAAAACGTATTGTTGCTTTAGCACTGGCCGGTGCGCTGGCACTGGGTGCAGTTACCCCGGCATTTGCTGAGGAAGGCAAGAAGGCAGAATCCATCGCTAAGAAGTACAACACGACGGAAGAGTACACCAAGGTTTTTCATGCTCAGCAAATGACTGTCGAAAAGCTGCAGAAGGAAGAGGCTGAGCTTAAGGCTAAATCTGAGGAAAAAGCAGAAGCTGATAAACTGGCTAAGCTTAAAGTTATGGACGCTGAAAAGAAAGTATCCGATGATGAAGAGCTTATCCAAAAGAAAGTTGAACAGATTGTCGCTAAGACGAAAGAGCAAACGACGAATGAGAATAACATTGGTGCTTTGAAGCGCAAGCTCGTTGAAATCCCGAATAATCCGGATGGTGACTTCTTAGACAGCAGTGAAGCTTATTCGAAAAAAATCGCCCAACTGAAGTCGAAAATCACTCTCACTGATGATGAGAAGGAAAAAGCTCTAAAGGATGCCCTCGCCGAAAAGCAAAAAACAGATAAAAGTGCTACAAAACTTGATGACAAGGAAGAAGCTAAGGCTTTGAAGAAAGCTCTCGTGGTCAAGCAGAACGATGATCCGGTTGTAAAAGCTGTTACTACGGCTAAGTCTTATTATGAGAAGGGCTGGAGACAAGGCAAGGATAAGTTAGACAGCTTCGTGAAGTTGACTAAGAATGCTCAAGACTTAGTACATGATTTGGAAGTCTTAGAGCAGAAAAAAGCACAGCTCGAGAACACTTTAAAGTTGGACAAGCATTTGCTTGACAATGCTAAAGCAGCAGCCGCAACAGCTAACCTTGAATATGGAAAAGCTAAGAAAGCTTACGAAGATAAGATTCAGGAACGCATCGCGCAAGAGAACATCCTGGATGATCTCCAGAAAATCGGCCAGACTCTGACCGTTGAGCAGGTTGAAGGTGTAACCAATCCGGCCATCGTTGAACTCGGTCAGAAAGACAAGACCGCATTCATCGTTTTCTATCTGCTGACACATCAGAACCATAAGATCAGCGCTGAGACCCTGAAGCAGTTGGGCCTTGACGAATCCATCCTGAAGTCCTACAACGACTTGCTGGGCGATGAGACTGATCCGAAACCGGGCAAATCGGAAGAATCCTCTCAGGAAGAAGAGAGCAAAAAACCGGATGAATCCAAGCCAAACGAAGAGAAACCGGATGCTTCTGAAGACAAACCGGCTCCGATCGTTCCGGGCAAGGAAGACAAACCGGCAACCGACAAGAAAGACAACAAGAAGGACAATAAGAAAGCCACCAAGAAGAGCAACAAAGCTCCGAAGACCGGTGACATTGCCGTTCTTGCTTATGCCGGAACCGCTGTATTGGCTGCTGGCGCATACGTTGCTTCCAAGAAACGCAAGTAATTGAGTCAAAACGCACTGCTATTGGTGTGAATGAAGGGGTTTACCCAATATGGTGACCTCGTCGGAGGAGGTTCTTCGGAATCTCCTCCTTTTTTCTTCTATCGATTGCACTTGATTCAAACCGTTTACATTACTTTGACTCAGAAAGGAGTCCTCATGAAACAGAAAAGGTTACAATCGGTAGCCCTGTCTTTGCTGCTCGCTGGAGCACTGGCGTTTACCGGCGCCTTTGCTTCCACGGCAAATGCGGCAGCCTACACCTTTGAAGCTTCCCGTTTGTCCGGCGCACGTCGCGAGGATGTGGCCAAGAAAGTTAGCGATACTTTCTTTACCTCTCCCCAGAAGGCACGTCGTGTGATTTTGGTAAACGATACGGCATTTGCCGATGCCATCAGTTCCACCAATATTTCACAGGGGAAGTACCCCATCCTGTATTCGCATAAGACCTCTATGCCGGAGGCGACCGTGCAAGCACTACGGGAACTGAAGCCCTCACAGGTGTATATCATGGGCGGCAGAAATTCCGTATCCGAATCGGTTGCTACGGAAGTACAGAAGATTACCGGAAATACGCCGATTCGTGTCGGCGGAAAAGATCGCTATGAAGTGAGCGCGAATGCTGCCGAGTATCGTGGCGCTGTCAAGAACGTGCTGGTGACGACAGGCCTCGTGTATTCCGATGCCTTGATTGCCGCACCGTACGCACAGAAGAAAGACGCTGCTGTACTGCTTGTTGGCAATACATTCCCGCAGAGCGTGGAGAACTACCTGAAGAAAGCGGATCATGTAAAAGCGGAAATCATCGGCGGAAAGCGCTATGTGCCGGAATCTTACGCAAGCAAGCTGAGATCCTTAACCGGTTCCACGCCGTCTCGTATCAATGGCGCGAATCGTTATGAAGTGAGTGCGGCGGTGGCTTCGAAGCATTTCTCCGATGCTAAGAATGCATTCCTTGCCAGCGGTCAAGTGTTCTCGGACGCTCTCTCAGCAAGTTCTGCCGCGCAGAAACTCAATGCTCCGATTCTGTTGACACAAAAATATGTGATTTCGACAGCCGTATTGGATGCTATGAAAGCCAACAACAAGCTGAATCATCTCTATGCAATGGGCGGCTTGAATACGATCGCTGAGAGTGTTTTGAACACGGTAAAATCAGCCGTGAACCGCAATGAGAAACCGACGGATTCGGAAACAAATCCGAAGTACGGCCCGACCGTGGATATCTCTAAGCTGCCAACAGCCGTAAGAGAAGCGCTGCCGACCTTGAAAAATGATATGTCGACCGAGGGTGCGGAAGCTTTTGTTGCAAAGCTGAACGAAAAGCGTGTTGCCGCGGGACTTAAACCGCTTACCTACGATAAGAACTTGAGCGTGGAAGCTGCGTATCGTTTAATGACGTTGAAGAAGACGGGTGCGCTGCCCACCGGCGGTCAGTATTGGGCCGGCGATGAGTATTATCGCGTGACGGATATTTCGGCCATCAGTAATAACCTGATGGACAATGTGGACTACGTATTCAACGGCAACGGTGGTTCGGGTTCTCTCACCGCTATCGGTTTGGCCAAGTATGACGGCAACTGGGCTTTCTATCTGGGTGGCGACAAAGCGGCCGCTTCAGAGAGCCACGGCTTCGATGTCATTTTAGGCGGTCAATATGATGACGCCCAGATCCCGACCGTGCTGGCACTGCTGAACCAAGAACGTGAAGCTGCCGGTGTTGGCAAAGTGGTGATCGATCCGGTTTTAGCCAAACTGGCTAAGGCGCGAGCCAAGGAATCGACCGGTCTGATGTCGCACATCCGCCCGGATAAGACGAAGTATCAGGAAGAATTCGACTACACCAATATGTATCTGAGCATGGGCGAATCTATCGGTTCCGTACCGACAGCCAAGGGCTTCGTTGATAGCTTGATGAATCATGGTCCGCATCGCCATTCGGTGCTCCGTCCGGACTTTACGCACGTCGGTATCGGTGTTTATGCCGCTTCCAACGGACGCTATTATTGGGACGTCGTTTGGGCAAAACAGGGCTCGGGCTACACGGAGAACTTCAAGCTGAAAGATCTCTCTTACCTGTATCGCAAGTAATGCGAGAAAAGAATAAGAAAGAAGGGGCGCACGCCCCTTCTTTTTTTGTGACGGACCTGCAGTCTTGATCACCGTGGGTGGTTCGGCTTCGGTCGCAAGCCGACTCCTTCTGGGGAAAACACGTAAAAGCGAAATGCTGTGCTAAATGCCACTTGCGCCGAAAAGCACTGCTAATCGTCGGGCAGAGCCGCCTCCGGCGCCTTGCAGTGCCTGCGTGCGCGTCGATCAGCGGCGGCACCCCATGTTAAAACGCAATTTGGGAAAATAACATGGGGTGTCGGCGTCGTAAAAAAGCGGAATTACCCCATGTTAAAACGCAATTTGGGAAAATAACATGGGGCAATTCCGTCTACAGCACCCCATGTTAAAAAGGAAATTGTTCAAATGACATGGGGTTCAGACGCCTTTAGAAGAAAAACTCACCCCATGTTATTTCGCGATTATTAAAAATAACATGGGGCACAGGCGGCACGAACACGAAAAATCACCCCATGTTAAAACGCAAATTGTATAAATAACATGGGGTACCGCCGGCCGAGTTACCCATGTTCAATCGCAAATCGGCAAAATAACATGGGGTGTCGCTGCCTCCGGCGCCTGAAAGGAGTCGGCCTGGCGGCCGACGGTTGGTAAAGAAGGTGCCCGCCGTCGGCGGGCGACTACAGAAGAAGCGGAGGGCGGCCTTCTGGGACGCCTTCCTTATTTTCATAGTAAAAGCCGCCCCCGTGGGGGCGGCTCCTTTTGGTTTTCAAAACTAATCCAGGATGCTCGGAATGTAATTCGAGGCTTGGGGCGGTGCCGGTTGCTCCGTATCGGGAATGATCAGGGGCTCTTCGGCGGGTTCCTCGGTGTGGGACGCTTCGGAATGCGCAGGAGCGCTGGATTGCGAATGGGCCTTCGAGGATTGCTCCGTGTGGGAAGGATTGCTGGGTTTGGAAGGCTTCGAGGGCTTGGAAGGTTTCGAGGGCTTCCCGGTCTTGGAAGATTGCGCCGGCTTGTCCTCGGGACCGGCCGGGACAATGCGAATGTCCTTGACTTTGGAGGACTGCTGCGATGACGCATCGGACGATGCTTCTTGTTCATCGCCATCCTTCTCCAGGGCTGCGGGATCTGCCAGAATGCGCTTTACTAAGTCGTGATCCGTCCGAGTATTGTTGATACGGGGCGGTTCCGCGTATTTGTCGGATTTCGGCTCGGAATACGCGATGATTTCGCGCGCGCCGACATCGCTAAAATCCTCCGTGGGAGCAATCTTCACAATGGCTGCCACGGGCTTTTTGAGCACTTCTTCGGACATGGCTTTGCGTGAAACTTCTTGACCTTCGCGCATGGAAATTTCGTAGGTGATATTGCTTTCCCCACGTTCGCCCTTTTGTACAATCTTATATTCGCCGGGAGACAGGGAACTGTCGACTTCCGTCGTAATCGGGAATTCCTGTTCCACCTTCTCCGTCACTTGTTTCGTTTCTTCAACCTCGGTGCTGCTGTCTTCACTGCTGACATCGACAAGCTCAAAACCAGGCTTTCCGCTGCAAGCGGTTAATAACATACTGCTTAGCGCCAAAGCGAGGAATAATTTCTTTTGTTTCATACTTTCCTCTCTCTCTTCAGGGCTCCGTTACAGGAGTCGCTACGAAATAAGTATACACGAATTGGCCATTCCTTTCTACCTCCACTGTCGATGGGCGAAAGGGGCAATTTTCGCTATAATCAATAGTAGCTTAGCAATAGAAAGGGTCCGATTATGACGAAGAAGAAACATCCCATTGTCGATGTGCGGTTGGAGCATCTGGCGTATCCGAATTTAGCCACCGGTGTGGTGCTGGCGCCATTGCCGCCGGATCCGGTGGGGGAACTACTGGAGCTGCCGGTGGATCACGCCAGCCGTGAAGCCATGGCGCCCATGCGCATGAAGGGCGGGCTGCCGGGGCAAGTCTGGCGATGCCGTGTGAAGCGTTCCCATGGGGGCGTGAAGGAAGTGGATCCTTTGGAGCTTTTAGCGCCTTCCGCCATGGAGCGACGCCCGAAGTGTCCGCATGCGGGCGTTTGCGGCGGCTGCAATTACCAGACCCTTTCTTATGAGGCGGAATTGATGTTAAAGAGTCAGCAGATGCGTGCGCTTTACAGCAATGCCGGCTTTTCGGACGATATTTCTCTGCATCGCTCGCCTCTGATCGAAGGCTATCGCGACAAGATGGAATATGCCTTCGGCGATCTCACGCCCGGCGGCCCTCTGACCCTCGGCCTGCATCGCCCGCGTCATTTTTACGACATTTTACCGACGACCTGCTGCAATATCGTGCCGCCGGATTTCAATACTCTGCGCAAGGCCGTGGAGCACTTTTGCCAACAGCAGCAATGGCCGTTTTATCATCGCTCGAAAAAAACGGGCTACCTGCGCCATCTCGTGCTCCGCGCATCGCTTACGACGGATGAAATTATGGTCAATTTAGTCACCACGTCGGCCCATTCTTGGACGGTAGCGGATACGGAGGCCTTCTTGTCCTGCCTGCGCGCTCTGCCTCTCTCCATGCGCCTTGTGAGCGTCTTTCATACCATCAATGACAGCCCTGCCGATGTGGTTCAAGCGGATGCGCTCGACCTTCTGGCCGGTCGCGCCTATTTGGAGGAAAAACTTTTTGATCTCACCTTCCATGTGGGGCCCTTTTCTTTCTTTCAACCCAACGTCCCCGGCGCCAAGAACCTCTATGCCAAGGCCCTGGAGTTTGCCGGCGACATCAGCGGAAAAACGGTCTACGACCTCTATTCGGGCACAGGCACCCTCGCCCAGATTGCCGCTGCCCATGCGCAGCGTGTCATCGGTGTTGAAATTGTCGAAGAAGCCGTCGAGAAGGCAAAAGAAGCCTGCGTGCGTAATCACCTGGCCAATGTCAAATGCATTGCCGCCGATGTCCTGGTCGAACTGACCCGTCTCGCCGACATCGGCGAACGCCCCGACGTCGTCTTCCTCGACCCTCCGCGCCAGGGCATTCATCCCAAAGCCATTCAGCACCTTCTTGCCGCCCAACCCGAACGCATCGTCTACATCTCCTGCAATCCCACCACCCAGGTCCACGACCTGGCGCTCTTTCGCGACGGCGGCTACCGCATCGAGAAAATAACGGCGTTTGACCAGTTTCCGCGAACGAAACACGTGGAGAGTGTCGTATTGATGTCAAGGGAAGGGTGAAAAGGCTTGAAATCAAGGAGTTTTTGACATTTAAGTTAATTAGGTAAAATGGGAGCCGCGGAACTGATCGGAGCGGTCTGAAAAAACAAGTAGGTATAGTTGAGTGTGCTCTTTAGATAATAAGTCGCTTGAGACTGTGCCTTAGATGTTTTTTGCCCCTTGAGTGTACAGGATGAATGTATTTAAGGAAATTATGGATTACAATAAACTTGTAAGAAAGTAGGACGCTGAGGAATTAAGGACGAAATTATGAAGAAGAAATGGTTGTCTGTTTTCCTAATATTGGCTCCCAAAGGAGGTTGTGATGAAGAGATGGTTTACTAGTTTGACTTCAATCATTTTTGTCCTATTTTTTTGTTTCATCCTCCAGGAAAAGCCGGATGGCATGCTTTTTACGATGTATCCGAATGTGCTCGTCTTATCGATGCCTCAAGATTTAGATTGG
>QWCE01006785.1_pt1 | contig 20124 bp, 15 predicted proteins | sample 1972531 | NCBI WGS metagenome assembly QWCE01 (sample SAMN09866716, study PRJNA288562) | Human gut metagenome isolate term4_stool, whole genome shotgun sequencing... | reverse complement strand
CCCCCACCCCGCCGAGCGGTCCCCCCGAAGAGCAGTCGACCGAGCTTGCGAAACGAGAAAAAACTTCGCATTTTACTTGCATATGAACTTAGAAAGCAGCGGGTTACTCGTCAAGGGCGTCCCTAGAAATCATTGCGGTTTTTTGCGAAAGCGTTGGTTTGTTCGGAAATATTGTGTACCTTTGCATCGTCTAAGGGGATAGCCCCTCTGTGGATGGCGAGGTAGCTCAGCTGGTTAGAGCGTCGGATTCATAATCCGGAGGTCGAGGGATCGTGCCCCTCTCTCGCTACAAACGAAAAAAGAACAGCACCTTGACTGCGGTCAAGGTGCTGCTCTGCTATTATGTAGGGAGGCTACTTAAGACTGTACACAGTCACTACTTGTGTGCGATCACTTCGATCTCGACGAGTCCGCCCTTGGGGAGCGTCTTGACAGCTACGGCTGAGCGTGCTGGGAAAGCGCCCGAGAAATGCTTCTCGTAGACTGCATTCATCGCTGCCATATCAGCGAGGAAGCAGGTGGTCTTGACAACCTGATCGAAGGTAAAGCCAGCCTCGTCGAGGATAGCCTTCAGATTGCGAAAGACTTGCTCCGTCTGCGCTGAGACATCCTCTGATACGAAAGCACCAGACTTGGGATCTAGGCCTAGCTGACCAGAGGTGATGAGCATGTCGCCGAAGGCTATTGCCTGGCTGTAAGGTCCGATAGCTGCGGGAGCGTTTGGGGTGGAGATTACTTTTTTCATAGTATACTTCTGATTGTATTGTGAACTTTTATAGGTTTGCGTTGTGCTGACGAACGACCTCGTAGAGCATGATGCCGGTAGCGACCGATACGTTGAGCGAGGAGATTTGTCCCAGCTGAGGTATCGAGACGCGGTCGGTGAGTTGCTTGAGGACGCCCGTGGAGATACCTTTTTGCTCCGACCCCATGACGATGCCGAGGGGTGGCGTCATCGGGAGGGAGGTGTAGTTTGTCGTGGCGTCTACATCGGCTCCGACGAGCTGCAGACCGCTATCCCGTAGGAAGCGGCAGGCGGTCACGAGGTCACGCTCACGACAGACGGGGATGCGCATGAGCGCTCCTGCGGAGGCATTGACCGCATCGGCCGTGACGGAGACGCTATCTCGCTCGGGGATGACGATAGCATGGACGCCTGCGCATTCGCAAGTACGAGCGATGGCGCCAAAGTTGCGCACGTCGGTAACTCCGTCGAGCAGTACGATAAAGGGCATCTGCCCTTCGTCATAAAGCATCGGTATGAGCGACTCTAGACGGGTGTAGGTGATCGGCGAGATGAGCGCTACGACCCCTTGGTGAGCACCCCGTGTGAAGCGGTTGAGACGCTCGGCGGGAACCTCCATGACGGGTATGCCCTGAGCGCGTGCGGTGCGCTTGATCTCTAGGAGTTCGCCAGTGACGGCTCCTTTCTTCATATAGATCTTGTCTATGTCGCTATGAGAGGCGAGGCTCTCATTGAGAGCGTGGATGCCGTAGATGAGTTTTTGCTTAATCATGTGCTGTAAGTAATGTGTGTGCGGCAGCGATGGCCTCGGGGGTGATCTGGTCGCCACTCTGGAGGCGTGCTATCTCGTTGATGCGCTCTTCGGGCATGAGAAGGCGCAGGTGCGAGTGGGTCTCGCCGTTGGTCTCCTCCTTATAAATAAGTATGTGCTGGGTGGCTGCCGAAGCGATCTGCGGTAGGTGGGTGATGACGAAGATCTGCTGGCGCTCGCCCATCGTGTGGAGCATATCGCCTATGCGGGAGGCTGCGATGCCTGAGGTGCCGGTGTCGATCTCGTCAAAGACGATAGCGGGCGATGTGGCCAGCTCGGCGAGGCTCGTGGCGGCTTGACTGCGGAGTGCCTTGAGTGCTAGCATCAGTCGGGCTATCTCACCGCCCGAAGCGATGTCTGTGACGGGGCGGAGTGGCTGATCACTGTTGGCTGAGAGCAGGAAGTTGACCTGATCCATACCTCGCTCGGTCGGCTTGTCTAGAAGCTGCAGCGCTATGTCAAAGCGTGCGTGCGGCATCTCTAGCTGGCAGAGCGTCTTGGTCACACTCCGTGCGATCTGTGTAGCGACCTTGGCGCGAGCCTCGTGGAGCTGCTTGCCTAAGGTGAGGACTGCGGTGCGCTGCTGGAGCACTGCGGTGCGTAGTGCGGCTAGTTCTTGCTCATACTGAGCGGTGTGAGCGAGCTTGGTGCCAAGCTCTTGGCTGTACTCGATGAGCTCTTCGGGGGATAGGAGGTTATGCTTTTTGAGCAAAGCATTGACACCACCTAGGATCGTATTGATCTCCTCGAGGCGCGCCGGATTGTAGGCGACCTCGCCCTGCAGACGGCTCAAGTCGCTCTCGATGTCGTCTAGCTCGATGACGAGGCTCCGCATACGCTCGGTGTAGTTGCTGAGCTCGGGGAGATAAGCGGCAGTCTGCTCCATCTGCTCCTGCGCTGTCGTGAGCTGATCGACGATGCTGTGCGGTCTATTGAGTAGCGCTAGGATGCTCTGCAAGCCTTCCTGTATCTCCTGCGTGTGGGTGAGTCGCTCCGCCTCGTCGGTAAGGTCGGTGAGCGAGTACTGCTCGAGCTTGAGCGCAGCGATCTCCTCGTAGGCTCGACTGTTCAGCTCATACTCGGCCTCGGCTTGCTGCGCCTCTGTGCGTAGCTTCTTGAGTCGTATGGCGTTGTCGTGATACTGCTGATAAGCGCTGTGGTACGCCTCGACAAGCTGCGCCTCAGCTCCCAGCAGCGAGTCGATCAGTGTGATCTGGTAAGCGCCCTCACGGAGCAAAAGGTTGCGATGCTGTGAGTGAACGTCCAGAAGGAGTGCGCCCAGCTCTTCCAGCTGAGCAAGGGTCACGGGGGTGTCATTGACGAAGATGCGACTACGTCCCGTCTGTCGTATCTCACGACGTACGAGACAGCTCTCCTCGGTCTCTAGCTCCTGCGCTTGCATCCATTCGATGACCTGAGGACTGAGCTGAGTAAACTCCCCCTCGATGACCGCCTTCTGGCAGCCTTGACGAACGGTCGATATGTCGGCACGCCCTCCTGCGAGCAGCTGTAGGGCTGAGACAAAGATACTCTTGCCCGCTCCCGTCTCGCCCGTGACCGCTATGAGTCCCGTGGGGAAGGTGCAGCTAAGCTCCTCGATGAGGATGTAGTCCCGTATGTATAAGCTATGCAGCATGGAGTATAGTTACTTCTTCAGGGCTGAGAGCTTGCTATCTTCCGTTGGATAGATCTTCGAGAGCGTCTTGTAAGCTGCCATGCGGCTCTCCTGTGGAGCGCCTTCGACCAGAAGAGGTAGCTCGTCTAGCTTGGTCTGTGCGAAGATCTGTAGGAGCGGCGACAAACTATTGGCCTGCCAGGTCTCCTCCAGGAGGGAGAGCTGCTCTAATATATTGGTGTAGCCACGACGTAAGTTGCTCGTGAGGAGGTCTAGTCCCTGGCGATGGTACTGATACCAGTAGTTGCGCCACGGCTGGTGTGCTGGATCGTTGTAAGCTTGGCTGATAGCGTAGCGGTTGTTGTCGCTGGCGTAAGCTTTCCAGCCCGACCAGTCCATCATCTGCTGAGCTGTCGCCACCAGCTGCTGCATCTGTCGCGCAGCGTAGTCGCCCCCGAGAGGCGCAAAGGAGTCAAAGTCTAGAGCTAAGATGAGATAAGCGTAGAAAGCGACCGTCGCCACAAGGTTATTGTCTATCTGTGTGGGCGCATAGACGAGTGGTTGGTAGGGAGCGTACTGGAAGTTTAGCTCACGGTCTAGATGCACCAGCAGCGGGGTCGTATAGGAGGCTCCGTAGACGGGTCGCTGTGCGGATATGCTTAGCTCCGCCGTGTAGAGACCGTCGTCAGAGACGCTCACGAGGTTCAGACCCCAGGCGCATTCGATCCGCTCCATCGGCGAGAAGGTGGCGTTCGTCCATCGCGTCTGATTGATCATCTCGGTCAACTGCTGGGTCAAGTCCGAGACGATCGCCTGATCGGCAGAGGAGCCGAGACGATCCACATTGACCGTGACACGTGCATTCAGCTCCTGCGCTTGACTCTGCCCAGGGAGCCATAGGAGTAGTGCCACTAAAGCTAGGAGAAAACGCTTCATCAGATCAAGCTTCATAAGACTAAACGAGCTGTGTGCGATGCTTGAGTACGAAGTCTACGATCTGCTCCGCCACAACCGCCTTGCTCTCTAGTGGCAGGTCGCACCGAGTACCCGCTTTGTCTAGTATTAGCACCTTATTGGTCGGAACTCCAAAGCCCGCACCCGCATCGCTCGTCGAGTTAAGCACGATCGCATCGAGATGCTTGTTGTGTAGCTTGCTCTCGGCTGCGGAGGTATCCACAGAAGTCTCCAGAGCAAAGCCAACTAAGTACTGTCCTGCCCGGCGCTGCGCCCCAAGAGTCGCAGCTATGTCGGGATTTTGCGTCAGCGTGAGCTGCATCTGCTCACCGCCACGACGCTCCTTCTTGATCTTCCCTGACACACGCTCCTCGGGTCGGTAGTCAGCCACCGCTGCTGCAAAGATCGCTATCGAGCTACGCCCGAAGGTCTCCTGAGCTGCCGCCAGCATCTCTGCGGCTGTCATCACGGGGTGTACGACAATGTGCGGATTGGTGGGACGGAGATGCGTTGGCCCCAAGACCAAATGTACCTTGGCGCCCTGACGTGCCAAAGCTTCCGCCAGCGAGATACCCATCAGTCCCGACGAATGGTTGCCTATGAAGCGCACATCGTCGATCGGCTCGTAGGTAGGCCCAGCTGTGATGGTGACGCACTCCCCCGCTAAGGGCAACTCCTCCGTTGTAGCGGTGAGCATTGCGACTGCCTGCTCTAAGATCTCCTCTGGCTCCTGCATACGTCCCCGCCCAGTCAGTCCACTAGCGAGAAAGCCCTCTGCGGGTAGCGCTTGTGCCACACCGTCTTGCGCCAGTATCTCCAGATTGCGGGCGGTCGTCGGGTGAGACCACATGTCTAGATCCATCGCAGGGGCGATCAGCACGGGGGCGCGCATCGCTAGGTAAGTGGTCACGAGGATATTGTCGGCAATGCCGTGCGCCATCTTGCCGATCGTGCTAGCCGTGGCGGGAGCTATGATCATCAGATCGGCCCAAGTACCCAGCGTCACGTGACTATGCCACGAACCGTCACGACGATCGAAGAAGTCTGAGACCACCGCATGCTGCGAAAGCGTGGCGAGCGTCAGTGGCGTGATGAACTCCTTAGCAGCAGGCGTCATAACCACCTGCACCTCGGCACCTTCCTTGATCAGCAGACGTACGAGCGAGGCACTCTTGTAGGCGGCTATCCCGCCGGTGATCCCTACAACTATATGTTTGTTCTGTAAGCGCATGGCTATCTATCGTGTGGCGTGACGGCTCTAAGGCTTCATCTGCTCCTTGATCAGGAGGAACTGACGCTTTGTGTCTCGCGAGAAGTCCGCTTGCAATAGCCAGCTGAGGTAGCCTGGCTCTTCTCGCAAGACTGTCTCGACAGAGCGCCCCTTGTGCTTGCCAAAGTTAAAAACTGGCACATCGTTATCGTCTAGCACAATGCGCCCCGCAAGGTCTACATTGCGATGATAAGTGGTTAGGTCAGACAGATCCTTGACACTGTGTGGCAGTGCATCGCCATACTTCTCCAGCTGAGCCAGTAGCACATCGAGCGTAGCGATCGTGTCCGCCTCAGCACCGTGCGCTCCGATATGCTCACGATGACAGTAGAAGCGCACAGCCCCCTCGAGCGTCCGTGGCTCCATCTTGTGAAAGATCGTCTGCACGTCTATGTGCTGCCTAGAGAGCAGATCCACCTCCACGCCAGCACGGAGGAACTCCTCCCCCAGCATCGGCAGGTCAAAGCGCTGCGAGTTGTAGCCCGCCAGGTCGCACCCATCGATCAGCTCCGCTAAGCTCTTAGCACAAGCTCTAAAGGGAGGGCAGTCACGCACATCTTCGTCTGTGATGCCATGTATCGCCGTACTCTCGGCTGGGATAGGCATCTCCGGGTTGAAGCGTCGTGTCCGTACGATCCGCTCTCCATCGGGCATCAGCTTCAGAATGGTCAGCTCGACGATGCGGTCATTCGTAATATCCAGTCCCGTAGCCTCTATGTCAAAGACCACTAGCGGACGATCCAGTTGTAGCGTCATAACTTATCGATTCGGTGTTCTTAGATACGTACGGGAGCTGTGATACCTCGCAGGTCCGTTTGATCAGCCACCTTGGTCGGTGTGATCATGATCGGCTGCGTAGCATTGGTAATGTGTAGCTGCAAGCTCTCCGCATTGAACGCCTTGAGGAACTTGATGAAGGTGTTCGTCTTGAAGGTAATCTGCATCCCCTCCATCTGCTCGGGATAGTCCACGGGGATACGCTCCTCGACATCGACGCCAGGCGTATTAGCGCCCTGTGCGTAGAAGCCTCCCTTCATCACCATCGCATGCTCCTCGAAGGTGATACAGAGCAGGCTCGAGTCAGCACCCAGCCCCACGATATTGCTCAGATAGTTGACACGAGTCGTGGCACGCTGCAAGACTTGTCCGTCGATCTCGATCATATAGGTCATCGCATCAGGGAGTAGCCCGTTGTAGTTGGGGAAGTCTAGCACACTCACCTGCGAGACCACATTGTAAGTGCCAAAGCGCACCTCCACCTGCTTATTATTGAAGATCACAAGCGCCTCCTCATTGGCAAAGTTCGGTAGGATAGACTGTAGGAAGCTAGAGACCTTGATCGGAAGTGTGAAGCTCGGATCCCTCAGCGAAGCTTGTGCTACCTCGCCCTCCTTCTCGACGATCCGTGCATCGTAGTCTATGTAGCGTACGAGCTGTACATTGTCCGTTGCGCAGAGCTCCAGACGATCCGTAAGCATGACAAAGTGCACGCCATGTAGCTGCTCACGTGATGTGTCGGGATAGGCGGCCGGCAGGACAGCCGAGATACCAGCCAGGAGGCTAGAGCTATTCATACTCATCATAGCCGCCCCCTCTGTATCCTCAGGAGACTCTCTAGAGACGTAGAGATCCGCATCGCCAATGGGTATGTCTAGGTATCCTGTCGAGTGAATCAGATGGATAAAGCGTGCACCCTCCTCCGTCGTCTGCATCTCCATCGTCAGGGGCTGTACGGGCAGCGACTTGATATAGTCCAGTAGCGGTGTGGGAGCTATCAGAAAGCGCATCTCGCCATCACACTCCAGCGGAGCGATCACACCTGCCGAACGCATCATCGTATCGCCTCCCGTCACGGAGATCCGCTCAGGAGTCACCTCAAAGAGGTAGTTGGCCAGCGCTGGCATAGAGATATTGCTCGCAGGGACAAGGCGCCCTACATTTTGCAAGAGCGTGGAGAGCTCGTTGCTATTGACGGTAAACTTCATATATGATTCCTATCTGCTGATTGTACCACAAAGATAATAAAAACTCTCCCCACAGCAAAGTGGCGAAGAGCAGACAGACCGACAGATCATCGTGAGAGCCTTGAGGGATAGCCACGTGGAGAATTTGAAATTTCCACGTGGCTATTTTTTATTTTCCACGTGGCGGCGAAACGATTCCTCCGAAGTTTCATTTGATTCCTCCGAAGTTTTATTTCTCGCCCACGTGGAGAATTTTCTTTTTCCACGTGGAGATTTGAGATTTTCCACGTGGCCGTCAGCTAGTGCTACTAGTGCGCCTAGTATCACTAGTGCCACTAGAAACACTAGTCACTAGAAAAAGCTCTAACCTCTAACTTCTTTTTCGTATCTTTGGCAAGACAAAGTAGCTATGACGCATAAGCAGCCGCAAAGGGGTGGCTCAGAATGCTGAGACCTTTACCGATATTATGCTGGCGAGCCGCACTAAGTCTAAGTGTGACGCTATCGCAGCACAGATACAAAACGTCAAGATCCAGACCGCACAGGTGGATGCGGACGACGTAGAGCAGCTTGTGAAGCTCTTCGAGAGCTTCCGACCAGACATCTGCATCAACGTCGCACTCCCCTACCAAGATCTCACCATTATGGAGGCGTGTCTCAAGGCAGGCGTCAACTACCTCGACACGGCAAACTACGAGCCCCTCGACGAGGCTAAGTATCAGTACAGCTGGCAGTGGGCTTACCACGACCGCTTTAAGGAGGCTGGGCTTACCGCCGTCCTAGGGTGTGGCTTTGACCCAGGTGTCACCAGTATCTTCACCGCTTACGCTGCTAAGCACCACTTTGACGAGATACATTACCTCGACATCGTGGACTGCAACGGTGGTGACCACCACAAGGCGTTTGCGACCAACTTCAACCCAGAGATCAATATCCGTGAGATCACCCAAAAGGGTAAGTACTACCACGAGGGCGAGTGGATCGAGACGGAGCCTCAGGAGATACATCGTCCGCTACACTACCCGGGCATCGGCGTACGCGAGTCTTACCTCCTCTACCATGAGGAGCTGGAGTCGCTCGTCAAGCACTTCTCCACGATACGTCGGGCGCGCTTCTGGATGACCTTCGGTGAGGAGTATCTCAAGTACCTCGAGGTGATCCAAAACATTGGTATGGCTAGCATCGAGCCGATCAACTACAACGGACAGGAGATCGTGCCGATCCAATTCCTCAAGGCTGTCCTACCCAATCCTAAGGAGCTGGGCGAGAACTATACGGGCGAGACCTCTATCGGCTGCCGCATCCGTGGCGTCAAAGACGGCAAGGAGCGTACCTACTATATATGGAACAACTGCTCCCACCAAGCAGCCTATCGTGAGACGGGCACGCAGGGTGTCAGCTACACGACGGGAGTCCCCGCTACGACGGGCGCTCTGATGCTCGCCAAGGGGCTGTGGGGTGGCGCTGGCGTTTTCAACGTCGAGCAGTTTGACCCAGATCCATTCCTCGAGGAGGTAGCTCGTCAGGGACTGCCCTGGCATGAGTCCTTCGACATCGACATCGAGTTCGAGAAGTAAAACTCACGTATAAATAACGAGTAACGATTTGTAGGGACGCACGATCTGTGCGTCCGTTGTCGAACGAAAGTTACAGCATCGTAACCTTGGACACAACGGACGCTCAGACCGAGCGTCCCTACAGAGGGTTACTCGTATTGTTTAGCTACTTATTACCGCTTGCGCTGGTAGACTTGCGCTGAGCGGGAGGGCAGATAGAGTCGTAGCTCGGTGCCACCCTCGGCAGTGGTGCGGGTGTGGTGCGTGACGCTGGCATCGATACGTCCGAAGCCACCGCAGGCGACCGCATCGCTGTCGAGGAGTAGCGCATACTGCCCCGCTGGCACGCCCTCGATGGGGTAGTCGACGTAGCTCTCCGTGGGGCTAAAGTTGAAGGCAAAGAGGTACCCATCTCCTCGCATAAAGACGATAACCTGTCGCTCCGTGTGGCTGTGGTAGCAGTAGTCCGAGAGTTCTGCAAAGCGGGGCGTCAGGCTGCAGATCGAGAGCATCCCTTTGTCAAAGTGCGCACGCATCACCCGATCGTTGTAGTCGCTCTGCTGCATGTGCCAGTACATGTCGCTGTCGATGAGTCGGAAGATGATGGTCTTGTCTCCGACGAGTGCCTGATCATGGCTCTCAGCGTAGGAGATCGTTCGCTCCGTAGGACGGTGATTGCGCAGTTCGTACCACATATTCTCTGGATTCCACGCTTCGTCGGGTTGCTCTTTGATTAGCTTGATCCAGTAGTCTGGCACATTCATCGCCAGTCGGTAGTCAAAGCCGTACCCATCGGAGGCTTGGCCCTCGCACAGTCCTGGCAGTCCGCTCACCTCCTCGGCGATGGTAGTCGCTGCGGGCTTGACAGCGTGGATCAGTTCGTTGGCAAGAGTCAGATAGGTCAGCGCATCTCGGTTTACATCGCCATCGTAGTAGTCCGCATAAGTGAGGAAAGGTCTCCCCAAGCCGTGATCCTCGTAAAGCATCGAGGTGACCCCATCGAAGCGGAAGCCATCGAAGCCATACTCCGTGAGCCAGTAGTGGCAATTGGAGAGGAGGTAGTGGACCACCTCGCCACGGCCGTAGTCGAAGCAGAGCGAGTCCCACTGCGGATGCTCCCCTCGGCTCCCTTCGTGAAAGAAGAGCGTCCGCGTGCCGTCGTAGCGAGCCAAGCCCTCAGCTTCGTTGCGCACGGCATGCGAGTGAACTAAGTCCATAATGACGTAAAGCCCCAAAGCGTGCGCCTCATCGACCAGGCGCTTGAGATCGTCGGGCGTACCGAAGCGACTCGATGGAGCGAAGAAGTTGGAGACGTGGTAGCCGTACGAGCCATAGTACGGGTGCTCCTGCACCGCCATGATCTGGAGCGTGTTGTAACCCGCCGAGACGATGTAGGGCAGTCGCTCCGTGCGAAACTGCTCGTAGCTCGCCACGCCCATCTCCTCGCCACTCATCCCTATGTGGCACTCATAGATGAGCAAGGTATCGGGACGCTCAGGTGCTGGCGCCTGCATTAGGTACGGCTCTTCGGGCGCCCAGACACGAGCGCAGAAGCTGTAGTCATGCGGGTCCTGCACCACATAATGGGCGTAGGCTGGGATGCGCTCTAGCTCCTCATCATCGGTGCAGATAAGGAGCTTGTAGTAGTCTAGATGGTGCAGCGCTGTGGCGGGTAGCTCGAGGAGAGTAGGTAGACCGCCTGAGCCGCTGGCGCATATTCGCGCAAAGTCCAGCCCGTTTCTGTATGGTGCAACCCAAAGTAAAGGTGTCCGCACGCCCAGCTCGAGAGGCTTTGCGAGCCAACGAAGAGCTGCCGACGCGCTGCGATGTAGCTTTGCCACGCGGCGATCGTCTCATAGTAAGGCGCGAGCCACGGGTCTTGCTGCGCCCAGAGCGGCGTGTTCAGCTTTAGCTTCGCTTGGCGAGGAGTGCCTTTCTCACGTTTCATAGTTCAGATGTTTTACCTAGGTAAGAGACGGCTCCCGTAGTGGGACGATGTATCGTCGGCAACTCGATGGTCGCCTCGTCAATGTCTAGAATGAAGTAAGAGGGTAGCTGCTGAAGCAACTCATGCTGTGCTGGCGTGAGGATTGCCCACGCATCGTAAGCGATGAAGGCAAAGTCGTAAGCGCTCAGATCGACCTGCTCTGCAAAAGGCTCTCCGACCCACGACACACGATCCGCCAGCTCTGTCGTAAGCTTGGCAATATGTGACGAGAGTGGCATCAGCGTGATCGGACTATCGGCATGCTCCGTCACCTGCTCAGCGACGAGTAGTAGCTCTTGATCCTCAGGGCGCTGCATCAGTACGAGCGGATGCGCTATCGGCGTCTGACCATTGTCCACATAGATACCCACTGAGCAAGGCGCCTCATGAGCAAAGGTGTCGATAATCTCCTCAAAGGAGTGCGAGCTCTGCTCTTTCTTCGCTTGGCGGCGACGTCCAGTCACAACTTTCCACCGACGGGTTAGCTTATCGCTATAAGCGACCAGGTCGCGGTCTTTCTTGTCTTGTGAGAGGTTGACACTCGCCCCGAGGAGGAGCAGATTGCTCTGGATATGATTAGCGTGCGAGAGAACCGCCTCAGGGACCGACTCCGCAATCTCATACTTACGCTCCACAGAGAGGTCTAGCTGCTTAGCCATCTCCATCGGTGCTGCAAAGCTACTGGCGTAGTAGTGATCTGCATCGATGGTGCTAATATCCGTATCGGTAGTGACGTGCATCAGCGTACAAGCCACCTGTGGAGAGGTGCCACCACAGAGCCTATGGAAGAACTCTAAGAGCGTCACGCCCGTCTCGGCACGACCGAACGAGATGAGTACTTGACCTGTCGTATGCTCCTGGCTTTGCGGTGTTTTCTTCTTTTTGAGGAGCCAGTCGATCAGCTGTAGTGTCGGAGCGGTCATGATCGTCGTCACGAGCGTCATCATCACGAGGATCGTAAAGAGGACCGGCGAGAGGACTCCCAGGTCCAGTCCGATGCGCAGTACGACCAGCTCCATCAGCCCTCGGGTGTTCATATAAGCCCCTAGGTAAAGGCTTTCGCGGCGCTGTATGCCACAGCTTCGCGCTGCTAGGTAGGTGCCGCCCATTTTGCCCACAACCGCTACAAGCGTACAGATCAGGAAGAGCCCCCACAGCTGAGGCGTATTGACCAAGCCCAGCTCTGTGCGCAAGCCTGAGCTAACGAAGAAGAGTGGCAGGAGCAGCAGGAGGGCGACATCCTCGACTTTCTCCTTGACAATCACGCGGAAGTCTAGGTTCTCTGGCATGACAAGCCCCAGCATGAAGGCACCAAAGAGGGCGTGCATACTCATGATCTCGGTGAAGTAGGCGCTCGCCATAAGGAGGATGAAGATGAGTCCCATAAGCGACTTGGAGAGTACCTCACGATGTCTCACGCGTCGCCCGAGGAGCCCGAAGAGTGGTCGCAGGATACCAAAGATGACCGCCAGATAGAGCGCGAGGAAGAGCATATTGTAGAGGGCACTCGTGAAGCTCCCCCCTTGGCTGACCGCCATAATGGCCGCCAGCATGAGCCACGCTACGATGTCTCCCATAGCTGCGGTCGAGAGCGCCAAGCGTCCTAGGTGACTATGCGAGAGCGAGCGCTCCTGGATGATACGCGCCAAGACGGGGAAGGCGGTGATGCTAAGCGAGATGCCCACAAAGAGGGAAAGCGACAAGAAGCTACTCCCCTCACTCAGCAGCTCAGGGCGACTGTAGAGCCCATAAGTAAGGACGATGCCCAGGATAAAGGGAAAGAAGATCCCCGACTGACTGATGATAAAAGCTTGCTGCGCCTGACCCTTGAGATCTTTCATACGCAGCTCCATACCGATGGTAAACATAAAGAGGATCAGTCCGAACTGACTGAGCAGCTCTAGATTGCCCAAGCTGTGTGCGGGGAAGAGTGTCTCCATCGCCTCAGGCCATACGGCTCCCAACAAGCTCGGGCCGAGCAATATACCGGCAAGGATCTCCCCGATGACCGTCGGCTGGTGCAGCCGTGCGAAGAGCCACCCCACGACACGTACCACGAGCAGGATGACGACCAACTGGATCAGCAGCATCCCTATGTCTGAGGCGGCATGAGCGCGTACCGAAGCGACAAACGATTGCCACGGTGAAGCCCCTCCCGCAGGCGAAAGGGTCGTAGCCCCCTGGGGTAGTGAAGTCCCCTCAGGAAGTTCGCTCAGGGACTCAGTCGTAGCTACAGGAGCCGTGACGAGAGCCTCCGAGGAGCCACTCATAGCCTGGTCAGTAGCAGCGACCCACCACAAGAGCGTCACAAAGATGAGCATTAGCCCGCCGTAGAACCACCACGCTAGCTGTCGTTGATGTGTATTCATTTAGGATACGCCTATTTCGTTATGCAGTAAATGTAGCGACAAGACCACACGAGCAGTCTCCGTCTTGTGGAACAAAGATACGAAAACAGAGCTGTCCGATGAATGGCCCCTCCCTTGGAACCGAAAAGTTCCTCCTCCCGTCAATGCGAGACGAGTAGCCAGCTGTAGGGTGTCGTCTCGACTCTCCGCGTGGATATCACTTATTCAGATCGAGCGAGATGCCGAGGCGGACGACGGGCGGATTGATCGGGTAGTGCGCTGCCGAGAAGCGCTCAGAGGGAGAGATAAAGAGGTCGCCGAGATTGTAGTACTCGACAAAGAAGCGTGCACGCTTGAGCTGAAAGCTGACGAAAGCGTTCAGGTGAGGGAAGTTGCCATACTTCGTCTCCGTCTGATTGACAAACTGCATGACCGCAGGCTCATAGTAAGGAGCGTAGTATCGCGTATGCCAGCGACAGTCCACACCCAGCATGACCCGTAAGACATGAGCGTAGAAGAAGTCTGTGTAGACAGTTCCGTAGAGGCTCAGCGTAGGCAGAGGCATCACCTCCTGACGTGTGGAGAGCTGGTAGAGGGCCTGCAGTCTCCAGGCTAGCCACCCCCACTTATAGCCGTGCTGCAGGCGTGCCGAGAGGATCTGTATCGGGTCAGCGCACTGCTCGACGAGCCCTTGCGAAGTCCAGTAGAGCTGGTTCTGCAGGGTAGCGGTCTCGACACTCAGCGAGGTGCCTAGCTTGTCGAGCGTGAGTCGCCCTCCGAAGGCCAGCCGACGCTCATAGCCGAAGTCTATGTCCCAGCGATGGAAGGTGCCGTGAAAGTGCCGTATGAAGTAGTCCGGGCGGCGATTCTCAAAGTTGCCCCAGGCACGCAGTCCTACGGGGAAGCTCCAGAGACGGAACGAAGTGCTGATACCGCCCTGCGCCAGTACGGAGCCGATGTTTTCGCCTAGGAGGGTACTCTCGAGTTGCGCATCGAAGTTGAGCAACTGTCCCGAGGTACGTGCTATGCGTCCCCCCACGACTAGGTCCATAGTGCTATGTCCGGGGTGCTCCTGATAGATCGAGTCGGGGTTGTAGTAGTATTTGTTTTCCAGCCGCACATAAGCCTCTAGACCAAACTTGACCCATGGTCTGAAGCCCTCACGGAGCGAGAGGACGAAGCTATTGTCCAGCTGCCATCGTCGGCTGCTATCCTCGGGCAAGACGTAGAGCGAGTCGAGCGCGCCCGAAGGCCCTTTGTGCATATAGGCGTAATGGTTGGGGTACTGCTCCCAGGTGGCTTGGTTGCGGTTCACATACTGGTGGATGCCTTGTCTGAAGCTCAAGATATGCCCTACACTAGCTATCGGCACGAAGCGTGTCGTATCGGTCTCGGCACGGCGCTCGCCAAAGATGGTCAGCGAGTCACTGGCACTGCGAGGACGATAGGAGCCGAAGTTGTAGCGATGCGAGAGGAAGAAGTGAGCATCGTCGACACCATTCCAGACGTGCTCTGCCTGACGAACGGGTATCTCGTGGCTCTCCAGATTGCGCCGAGCAGAGTTGCCCCGTGTAGGGTCATTGACATAGGCGTCCTCGAGGACACCGCCATTCTCCGTGATCCGTGCGAAGTTGCCTCCGCCCGTGAGGTACGCCTCGTAGCGGTCTAGAGTCAGCGTCGCAAAGAGGCGATAGTCACAGCTCTTGGTGCGGTTGCCTATGTAGTAGCCAGGCGAGTAAGTGTAGTTGAAGTCGGCCCCCATCGCCAGGCGCTTGTTGAGGTTGAAGGCGATCGTCGCATCAAACTGCTCTTCGCGTCTCTGGGCATCTCCATTGCGCTGATAGAAGAGCTTGGAGAAGGGGGTCTTCGTGCGATAGAAAAGCCTATTAGACTCGTCCCATACGAAGCCCGAGAGCGTCTGGTCGTAGAGGAAGCGATGCTGCGGGCGCAGACGGTTGAAGTAGTCCATATCGACCCACGGAGAGCGCAAGTTCCCTAGGTAAGCCATCACAATGGAGCGGCTCTCCGCTTTGACCTGATCGTGAAAGAGCGTGCTGAGCGTGTCGGGACGTGCCGCATAGAGTGCTCCCGTGTAGGGATTGATCAGATAGCTGTGGAGCGTCTCGCCACGATAGATGAGCTCGTGGGGATCTTTGTCAAAGGCGGGTAGCGGTATGTCGTAATCGTAGCGCGACTGCGCCCTGACGGCTGTCGCCAAGAGACTCCACAAGACGAGGAGGCTGAGAAGGTGTCGGACTAGCTTGCTCATAGCTCAGGTGCGGTGATCAGTATACCCCCATCGATGGGCAGCACACGGTAAGGCAGGAGGGGGCTTTGAGCAGGCCCTTGGACAGGCGTCCCCCCGCCGTAAACGATGCTAAAGCGACTATGACACTTCGGACAGACCGCCTCGAGCTTCTCATTGACCACCAGAGAGTTTGTAGGGTCCAGCTCTTTAGGGCAAGCGAGGTCGTAGGCGTAGTAGTAATCGGCCATACCACTACTTCCTGCGAAGCCGTGAATGACCAAGATGCCTCCGAAGCCGACGGCTGAGGTCGCAGTGGAGGGCTTGGTGATACGCAGGTATCCCCCAGCGGGTACGAGCGCACGCCCCTCGGCACTGGCGAAGTATATCGGATAGTGTATAGGACGCAGGGGCGTGGCGTACTGCACCTCGCCTTGACACCCCAGTAGTAGGAGCGTCAGGAGCGATAGAAGCATTATGCGGAGACCCTTCATCCTTGTTCTGATCCTAGCTTTAGACTATGCGTCGTAGCGCATCTGCCCCAGCATATCGGCGATGTACTGCACAGCTTCCTTGAGGTGAGGCTTTACCATACCCGCGACAAAGGGGTTGAGCTCGGCATCTAGTGAGACAACTAAGGTGCTACCTCCCGTCTCCTGGGGAGTGATCCGTATGGAGACATTGGCGGGCATCATCTCGTGCTCTACCTGATAGCGCACCTCCTCGGTGGGGATACGCTCTGAGACAACGAGCGCGATATCTGCGGAGAACTTCATCACCTGCGCCTGCACCTCGCAGCGATCGCTACTGAGTGAAACAACCTTGACCTGCTTCTCCTCGAGGAGCTGTTGTACCTCCTCGAGATTGGTCAGATCGCTGATCTTTCGATAGATCGCCTCACAGCTGTAAGTAGAGGCGATGGGTTGGCTTTGTATCGTCATAGGAATGAGATGTGTAAGCTAAGTTATGGTCGATGCTAGCGTCCCCACTGGCTCGGGTTCTCGCGCCACTGAGCAAGCATCTCTAGGTCACGCTCAGAGACGTAACCCGCAGAGACAGCTTGACGAATCACTTCGTTGTAATCGGTCAAGGTACGCATCTCTACGCCAGCCTTGGCGAAGAGCTCCTCGGCATCAGCGAAGCCATGCGTATAGACCGCCATGAGTCCCTCGACCTGTGCACCTGCTGCTTGTAGCGCCTCGACAGCCTTCATACTGCTACCACCCGTAGAGATCAGATCCTCGATGACTACGACACGAGCGCCCTCAGGTAGATAGCCCTCGATGAGGTTTTGCTTACCATGATCCTTAGCCGAGGAGCGTACATAGACGAAGGGCAGTCCCAGCTCGTCTGCCACCAAGGCTCCCCACGAGATAGCTCCCGTGGCAACCCCTGCTACCACCTCAGCATCGGGGTAACGGTCGCTCACCTGGAGCGCAAAGGCTTGCTTGATATAGCTGCGATGCTCAGGATAAGAGAGCGTCTTGCGGTTGTCACAGTAAATGGGGCTAAGCCACCCAGAAGCCCACGTAAAGGGTGCGTCTGGACGAAGCTCGACAGCCTGGATAGCGAGCAAACGATGAGCTACCGACTGCGCGATAGTACACTTCTGATCTGAAACTTTTGATGTCATAAGAGGATAAGTATCTTAGATGTGCCACAAAGGTACGAATTTAGAGGTTAGATGTTGGAGATTAGAGGTTAGACTTTAGAGATTAGAGGGAGTGCTATCTGCACACCGCTTCAAAAGCAGTCGGAGCCTATCCACGATCGTGTGGGTAGGCTCCGACGTTGATTTTTACCTTGCTCTACCTTGAGGGTGAGCAGAGGTGTGCTTACTTCTTAGCTGCTGCGAGCTTCTTCTGATGCTGCTTGTTGCGTACTAGGTAAGCAATAGGCGATGCGACGAAGAGCGTACAGAAGATACCATACACGATACCGATGAGTAGCGCAAAGGTAAAGCTACGCATAGAGGCTCCACCGAGGATAAAGATGATGAATACCACTAGGAAGGTCGAGAAGGTCGTCTGTACGGTACGAGCTAGCGTGCTATTGAGTGCCTCATTCATCACCAGCTTCTCTTCGCGGTTTGGATAGTTGTGTAGTGTCTCGCGAACACGATCGAAGACAACGACCACGTCGTTGATCGAGTATCCGATGATCGCTAGTAGCGCTGCGATGAAGTTTTGATCCAGCTCCATCGTGAAGGGCATGATCTGCCAGAGCAATATGTAGCTCGCCACGATAAGTAGCGTGGTGGTAGCCACAGAAGCAAAGGCACCTAGCGAGAAGGCCCAGTTGCGGAAGCGGAGCAAGATGTAGAGTCCCATGAAGATCAGGGAGAGGATCACCGCGATGATAGCCTGACGAGAGATGTCCTTAGACATACTCGGGCTGACACGCTGTGAGCTGACGACATAGTTGTCGACAAACTCCTGCTGGGTCGTGCCCTGTGGGAGGAACTTCTGTACTCCCTCGAAGATCTTACCTATGACGAGTAGCTCCTCATCCTCACTCTCCTGAGCCATACCGAGACCATAGTTGGTCGAGATACGTACCTGATTGCCTTCCGTACCGATAGAGGTCACGAGGACACGCTCCTCTAGGGGCTGCGTAAGCGCCTCACGTACCTCAGCCGAAGTGACTTGCTGCTCGAAAGCGACGATATAGTTACGACCGCCTGAGAACTCGATACCTCTATTGAGACCCCATACGAACGAGCCAATGAGACCGAGCACGAGGATAGAGCCAAAGATGATGAAGCCCTTGTTGCGGTTCTCGAGGATCTTGTAGGTGGGGTTATTTAGCAGGTTGCGTGTGAGGAAGGTGGTATAGGTGACCTTGTCCATGCGTCCCTTCTTATCGAGCGACTCGACCACGATACGTGTCAGGAAGACAGCCGTGATAAAGGAAGCTATGACACCGATGATGAGCGTCGTAGCGAAGCCACGGATAGGACCTGTACCAAAGGCATAGAGTACACCGCCCGTGATGACGGTCGTGAGGTTGGAGTCAAAGATTGCTGAGAAGGCATTGCCGTAACCGTCCTGTATAGCACGCGTCATAGACTTGCCAGCACGTAGCTCCTCCTTGATACGCTCGAAGATCAGAATGTTAGCGTCCACCGCCATACCGAGCGTCAGCACAAGTCCCGCAATACCAGACAGCGTCAAGACACTGTGGAATGAGGCAAGGACACCGAGCGTGAAGAAGCTATTGAGGATCAGAGCACCATCAGCGATGAGACCTGGGATGAGGCCGTAGGCGAGGCACATATAGATCATCAGCAGGATGATCGCAATGATAAAGGAGATGATACCAGCCTTGATAGACTCGCTACCGAGGGTCGGGCCGACGACACTCTCCTGCTCGATCTCGACAGAAGCCTCCATACGTCCCGAGTTGAGGACGTTAGCAAGGTCGGTCGTCTCATCGACAGTAAAGGCTCCAGAGATCTCAGAGCGACCGCCCGTGATCTCGTTATTGACATTAGGTGCCGAGTAGACGACACCATCGAGGACGATAGCGATGTTTCGGCCTATGTTGTCACCCGTCAGGCGAGCCCACTTACGAGCGCCCTCATCGTTCATAGTCATGGTGACGACGGGACGGTTCTGACCGAGGTCGTTGCGTACCTCACTACGTGCCGAGGTGACCACCTCACCACCTAGATCGGGGAGAGCATTGCGGTTACCACGGATAGCATATAGCTCGTAGATGTCTGTCTCCTTGCCTGTCTGTGGGTTCTTGATAGGTGAGTTGCCCCATAGTAGCATGAGATCCTCACGGATCACCTTCTGCTTGTGCGCCTCCTCGAGCATCGCATCGATCTTGTCTAGATCAGCGCGACGAGCGTAGCCGACGATGGTACCACGATTGGTCAGGTTGAGCTTGCTAAAGAGGACATCCTCTACACCTGCGTTAGCTGGCGTCTGTACTGCTGTCGAGTCAGCCTCGTTAGCGGTCGTATCAGCAGGAATCTGGTCGTTGCCATTTGCCATAGCGGAGAGACGATTGTTAGCATCGACGAGATCGCTAGCGACCTCATCGTATGTATAGGTGCGCCAGAACTGTAGGTTAGCGCTACGCTGTAGTAGCTCACGGACACGTTGCGGCTCTGTGACACCAGGCAGCTCGACAAGGATACGTCCCTGTCCTTCGATGCGCTGTACGTTTGGTGCGACCACACCAAAGCGGTCGATACGCGTCTTGAGGACGTTGATGGCAGCGTCAATAGCACTGCTGTACTTCTCCTGAAGCACCTTGATAACCTCCTGATCGCTAGACTTAGGGGAGATGACATCACGGAGAGGACCGTTGCTAAAGATGACTGCGAGCGATCCTGAGGGCTCGAGCTCTTTGTAAGCCTTTACGAAAGTCCCGACGAAGTCATTACCACCCTCCTTAGCAGCTCTATCGATAGCCTCGATGAAAGCAGGAGACTGGTTATGTCCTGAGAGGTTGCGTAGAAGATCACGTCCATTGACCTTGAGGACGACGTTCATACCGCCCTTGAGGTCTAGTCCGAGACCTATCTGCTGGTTGCGGGCTTTCTTGAGCGTGTAGCCAAACCACACCTTCTCGTTGGCCATTGAGTCGAGATACGCTTTGCCATCCTCGCCAGCTGCG
>QWCE01002901.1_pt1 | contig 20124 bp, 18 predicted proteins | sample 1972531 | NCBI WGS metagenome assembly QWCE01 (sample SAMN09866716, study PRJNA288562) | Human gut metagenome isolate term4_stool, whole genome shotgun sequencing... | reverse complement strand
CCGCCATGAACAAAAAGAAGCAGCTCAAATTGGAAATCCGCCGAAGAACGGCATGACATCGTGGATCGCGGGGACTGTGGCAGCCGCCCTTCTTCTCCCGCCTGTGGCGCTTTACACGGGGTATCGGGCTTATCAGGCCAACAAAGTGTACAAGAAAAAACTGCAGGAATGGCAGGATGATCAAAAAGTTCAAAACAACCTGAAAGAAATGGTGATCCATCAGGAAAACCGCAGGAAGGAAATTCTGGAAGATATCCAAAAGCTCTGTGCCGCAGATCCAATGCTGGACAAAAACTATTGGTGGAAAGCGAAAGAGGTAACTCCAACAATGGGCGATGCGGTAGAGGCACTTCTCCCTGGCAAGGAAGTTACCGTCGGGGAATGGCAATTCGGCTTGCTGCACCAGTTCTGGACGGTGGAGAGCGGCGCATACCTGTATCTGCTGGACATGAAGAAATATAGCGTGAACCTTTGCGCCAAAGATGCCATGGAAATGGCTGATCCGGCAAATAGCAAGATCATTTACAAAAACAACCGGCTCCTGAACGAAAAAGCGGAAGGCTTCCGGCTGATGCATTTTTATGCGTATCATGTGGAGCCAATTCAGGAAGTCCGCAAGAGTACGGTCCGGACGGCTGTGGACAAAGAGGCAGAGCGCAGAGCATACCAGAGAAAGCTGGACATTCAGGAAAGTATCCTGAACGGGATCGGTAGCCGGAACTTTATGACCGATGAAGAAATGCAGCTTACCGGCAGGATCGGGACGGGAGAATATGTTGACAGGAATCTGGTCAGAGGCATGTTTGAGGCTGACTTTGAGCAAAAGCTTGCCGCAAGGGGCGATTACGAGGAACATTCCACCTACAGCAAAAGCTTCCGTGGACTGTCCAGTATCGTGCTCTACAACTGCGCAGATGTTTTGATCAGTTTAGACCCCGCAACCGACGGTCAGTGCGCCGCCGTTTTGGTTCCAAGAGAAGAGCAGCATATCATGCGCCTGACAGTCCGATCCGTTGAAAAGGACAACCCGTTTGTAGGAAGACTGGAAAGCTACGGGGATCTGCCTGAGTTTGAGGTGCTGGATGCAGGCGGTGTGCCATCCATCAAGATGGCGGTAGACCTGATCGCCAATCCGGATATGTGCAAGCTATTGCAGCTGCAGAACCGGGACGTATTGGAAGAAAAGCCGGATTTGGATAAATATGAACATGCTTATCTGATCTGGAAAGATAATCCTAAAAGCAGAGCATCTTAGTCAGAAAATTGAAAGACACTTACGGCTGATTTCAGGATTTTACAGAACAAAGTGTTGACAAGGGGGATCGTATGGGATTCTTCGAAAAACTTTTTCAGGGTCAGCAGATTTCTGAAGAAGAGCAGCGCCGCCGCATGGGCGGGAACGCTTCGCTCCGGGAGACGGCGGACCGCCAGAAACCGGTGCGGGAAATGTCGGAGGAGGAAAAGCTGCATTACTGGGCCAGAGGGCGTGAGATCAGCGATATCCGTGAGCGCATGAAGCGCATGGAGGAGCTGGCGGAGGCAGGCTTTGACGCGGCATATGTATCGCTGATCGATGGGTATTTTGACCTGGTGGAGGAGACGCATACGGAGATTGCGTTTGACAAGGTGGAATACTGGGCCCGGAAAGCGGCCCAGGCCGGCCTCCCGGCGGGACACACCCATCTCGGAATGCTGTATGCCAGTCCGAAATACGGTGAGGTGGATTTGGAAAACGCCGCGGCCGAATATCTCCTGGCCATCGAAGGCGGAGATGAGAGCGCTGTCCGGCTTCTGGGAGACTTCTGGAACCATGAAATTCATATACCGGACCGCAGCGAAGAAGAAAACGCCGAATACACAGCGGCCTTCCGGCAGATGTTGACGGAGACTCTGGAGCCGGAGATCGAGCGCCTCAGAGCGGAGAACGAGGAGAAGACCTTTGTGGCCTTCGGCCTGCTGTATTACTATGGCATCTATTTTAAGCAGGATCTGGACAAGGCGAAGGAATATTTTATAAAACTGGACGAAATTGGGAATTCGCTGGGACGGAGAATGCTTGCAAATCCCGTCCTCGAAGATGACGAAGATTACGAGGAATAAAGAGGAGGCATAAAATTATGGGACTGTTTTCAAAAGAACCCGCGGAGAAAAAAGCGTACTGGAAGGCCTTTGACGCGATGCTGTCCAAGCCGAATGAAAAAACCTTTGCGGCGATGGAAGCGGCTTCGATGAACTGGCCCTCCGGTTGGCAAGGGCATCTGTTCATGGGACTTTGTTATGATTTGGCAAGTTGCAAAATGCCCTTTGCCCCTGATAAGGCCGACATCTGCCACAGCAAAGCAAAGGAAGCGGGAAAAAAGGCAGGCTGCAAGTGGCTGGACAACTTCTACGGAACCTTTGACGAGGCGGCGGGAAACTTCCGTATGAAGGAAGATTATTATCCGCGCGTGGAGTACATCCGGAAAGCAGGCGTGGCTATGCTTCAGTGGTACCGTCTGGATCAGAATCATATTTTCCCGGAAAAGGGTTCCAAAGATGATGTGGATTTCTGGTATCCGCTGTTTATGGGAATTGACACTGGCTCATCTGGTTTTTTCAAGAAAAGTACAGATGAACAGAATGAGTGTCTGCTGCATGAATCGTGTTTTTCTTCTTATGTAACAGCTTGCCTTTCCTACAGAAGCTCCATGCGGGATGATGTGGTCAAAATGGGCAATAGCATCATCGACGATGCTAATGAATTATCGAAGAAGCATGAAGCGGAAGCAGATGCATTCTATTCCCGCACTCGTGATACCGCAGCTTTTGTAAATGGTTATGCGCATCTGATCGGCGGAGGACCGTTTGTGGATGTTCTTCCGGATCTCTCGCGGAAAAAGGGCTGGAATCTGATCTGGATGTCGGCAGATAAGGGCTGTATGTCTGCACTGCATTTTTTGGCGGATCTGTTTAACAGCGATTGCAGGCAGGAGGTCTGCGACTCACACGCATACTTTTATAGAAGCTCTTCCGATCCGCAAGCTGTCGCGCATCAGCTGATTGATCTGCTGGAGTTAAGTGCGAAGAAAGGCGACCCGGGCGCCCTGCACCGGGCCAAAGCGCTGGCAGATGACAGAAGGTAAGGAAAAGCTGAAGGAGGCAGCTTTCTCTTTGGCGATGACAGAGCTCAGAGGGAGGCTGCTATACCGTCGATACAGACAGGCTCCCAGTTCGGTAAGTCGGGAAAACATCCTTGCCGTGCAAAAAGAGTGGGAAGAGCAGCGGCGCAAGTTGGATGCTCTGCGCGGCACAATTCCCGAATGCGAGGGAAAACGGTACTGGTGGGACATTTCCTATGATGTGGAAGCACCATTTGAGACTTTTGAAAGCTGTCTGTCTCTGCCCCAGGGAGTTTACTCGGAGCAGGATAATTTTGCGGAATATCACGGTGGTTTTCTGGATCGTGCGGAGCAGCAACTAAATGTCGCAGACGTCTTAAATTCCTATTTCCGGATGTCTGATTATGTTGTTCTCTATGCAGACCGGAAGCAGATGAAAGCCAATCTGACAGCGCCGGTATCGATCAGGGCGATTCTCTGCTGTGAGGAGGCCCAGTTTGAGCCGGAAAGTATGAAAGGCTATCAGGGCAAAATGTCGAATAGTCTCATAAATTCCAACGAATATCAGCGGATGCAGGACGAAGTGCGTTCGATTTCTGCAAATCTTTCAGAAAACTTATCTGCCTTTGACAGACGGCAGGATTTTATGGAAAGCATTCTGAACGCTGCAACAGGAAGAGGTCCCTTTACAGATCAGGAAAGCTGGCTCATGGGAACGACCGATTCAGATTCCTATTATACAACGGCGCTCTACCGTGATTACAGGCAAAACGAGATGAAGGAAAAGGCCTGTGATGAGATCTCCCGCCTGAATTATCAGATGGAGCAGATGAAAAAGCAGGCCGCCAAAGCACAGGCTGATCGGCAGCAGTATGAATTGCAGCGCGCATGGGCAAGACAGCAGCAGGGGTTTCTTCTGAAGATGATCCGTTGTGGGTATGCTATTTATCTGAAAGAATATCTGGTTGGCATCGTCATCATAAACCGTCCCGAGATGTTCTGGCAACTTCGTCACCAGGGTGATTTGTCGCCATACAATATCTACGGCGGCATGGATGAGGCGAAAAAACTGGGGTGCGAAACGCCTGATCCTGCTCCGCTTATGGAGTTTATCCTTCGGGAATACGGCGCACGGCTGAAACCCTACTCCGTGCTGGCATCCTGCCCCAAAAACGCATCGGATGAGATTTGGCGCTGCTGGGCAGAAAAACGATTTGCATTTCTTGTAGAGGAAAACCAAGTTAGGGCATAACGTTTCTTCATCTTATCCTGACAAGCAAGCGAAGGAGTTTTTATGAAACGATTCGCAGAGCAGACAAGCAAGGATACCATTAGGAACTAATGGCGCACTTCTATACAGGGTAAGCCCTGTATCGTGCGTCCTGCGGAGCGAACAGCCTGGACACTCGAATGTCCGGGCTGTTTTACGTCACAGCGTTCCGAACAAGGGATTGCCTCCCTTGCGATGCCTGCGGCATCTATCCCAGCGCACTTTGCAGCGGAAACAATCTGCTGACGCAGACTGTCCCCGCCGCAAAGCCTGAAAATCCCATACCGTCATCCAGACCGTCTACCGAAAATGTAGGCGGTCTTTTTTCATCCCATCCATCCCATCCAAAGGAGGTCATGTGCTATGCCGAAACAGAAAACCATCCCGGAACTGAAGGCCGAGATTGCCGCCAGTGAGCGCCAGCTTGCCCAACTCCGGCACAAACAGCAGCAGCTTGAAAACCGCCGCAGCTACTATGAGAAAGGCGACCGTCGGAAACGGGCACACAGGCTTATCACCCGTGGAGCTGCTATTGAGAGCGTGGCCCCGCTTGCAAAGATTTTGACTGAAACTGAGTTCTACGCCTTTGCGGAAAAAGCCCTCGCCTTGCCGGAGGTCAAGGGCTTGCTCATGGAAGCGGTCAACGAACACAACAAAATTGAGTTTGGAGGTGAGTGACTATCGCACTGTATCATTTTCATGTAACCCAGATCAAACGCAGCGCCGGACAGTCTGCCGTGGCTGCTGCCGCCTACCGCTCCGGCGAAAAGCTGCACAGCGAGTATTACGGCGAGGACAGCGACTACACCCGCAAGGGCGGCGTGATCTGTTCGGAAATCCTGCTGCCGCCCCAAGACCCACCCTCTTTCTCTGACCGGGAAACGCTCTGGAACGCCGTGGAGAAAGTGGAACGTGGAAAGAAACGCTCAGCTTGCATCCAGTTTTGACATTGCCTTGCAGAACGAGTTCTCTATGCAAGAGAACATCGACCTTGCAAGGCAGTTTTTATTGGAACAGTTTGTGAGCAGGGGCATGACCGTTGACTTTGCGGTACACCAACCGGACAAGGAGGACGGCGGCATCCAAAATCCGCATTTTCATGTCATGAAACGGAGCAGAAGCAGTTGGAGGCCGAGTGCATCACCCTGCGGCAGGAAATTGAAGTACAGGAACGACAGAACGAAAACATTGAGAAGTTCATTCAGACGGCGCACAAGTATGTGGGCATCGACGAGCTGGACGGCTACGCTCTGCGGGAGCTGGTGTCCGCTATCTATGTGGATGCACCGGACAAATCCAGTGGAAAGCGGGTGCAGCACATCCACATCAAGTACGATGGGCTGGGCTTCATCCCGCTGAATGAACTGATGAAAGAGGAAACGGCGTGACCGAAGTCACGCCGCAACCCTTGAAAACTCAAGGTTTTCACCATTTTTTCATTTTACTGTTTTACGACCACCCGGCATAAAAACCGGGAGCATTTTTCATTTCGTGTTTTAGCAGCAAAGGTGCCGCTTCAAAAACAGTCTACTGTATAAGGTTTATTCCGCCTTGGAAAGCAGTCCGTCGATGAACTGACGGGCAAGTCTCGCGGAGCGGTTGCCACGCTCCAGCGCAAAGCGCTCGGCGAGCAACTCCAGTTCCTGCGTCGGCATATCGATGCCGTTTTCCTCCGCAAGGTGGCGCACGATGTGCAGGAACGTGTCTTTGTTCGGCTTGCTGAACGTCACGTGGATGCCGAAGCGCTCGGAAAGCGATGCAAGCTCCTGCATCGTATCGTTGCGGTGAATGTCATCGCCCTCACGGTCGGAGAACTTCTCCTTGATGATATGGCGGCGATTACTCGTCGCGTAGATTGCCACGTTCTGCGACTTCGCCGTAACGGAGCCCTCCAGCACCGCCTTCAGTGCATTGAAGTTGTCGTCGTCCTTGAGGAACGAAAGGTCGTCGATGAACAGAATAAATTTCAGCGGGTTCGCAGAAAGCTCATCGAGAATTTTCGGGATCGACTGTAACTGATCCTTGCGCACCTCGATGATACGCAAACCCTCGCGCCACAGCGCATTGACGACGGCTTTCACCGTAGACGATTTTCCCGTACCGGCGTCGCCCGTCAGCAAAATGTTCGCCGCAGGTTTACCCTCAAGCAGCGCCTTTGTGTTATCGATGATGATCTGGCGCTCGCGGGCGTAATCCACAAGGTCGGAAAGCTCCGTCTTGTCCGGGTTGCTGACCGGTACGATCTCGGCATTCTCGCCAAGGTAGAACATACGGTTTTTGGCGTAAATGCCGTAGCCGTACTTGCCGATGTTCTCGGTGCGCTCTGTGTAGCACGCTTTAATGTCCGGCGCTTCGCTGACAAAGCCGGGTAAAAAGCCCCTATACTCCATCGCGCTGCGCAGCGTTTCCGGCGTGAGCTCCGCCGTCATCTGCAGCGTTTTAAGCTCTTCCAAAACGGCCTCGCGCAGGTAAGCGGGGATCTCTTCCTTTTTGCCCACGGCCTGCACGTAGACGTTCTCGCTGTTTTCGCAGATTTCGCGCACATACGCGCCGAGTATGCCGCCGTTTGCGCGGTACAGCGCAGAGACGAACGACGCATACAGCGCCGGGGACGGCTCTGCGAGATACTTACGCAGACTATTTATAACCGCATCTTCCTGTAATTCTCTGAACACCGCCAGCGTGGAAAGGCGGATGCTCAACTCCTGTAAACTACCCATCAGTTCAAAATCGCCCCCGAAGCACCGCTGGAGACCAGCGCCGCATAGCGCTTCAGGTAGCCGGAAAGCTCTTTCTTCTTCGGCACAAAGTTCTTCATGCGTTCATTGAGGACAGCCTCGTCCACCTTCAGCTCAATTTTGTTCTCCGGAATATTGATGCTGATGATGTCGCCTTCCTCCACAACGCCGATGGGGCCGCCGGAAGCCGCTTCCGGAGAAACATGGCCAACGCACGCGCCGCGCGTTGCGCCGCTGAAACGGCCGTCCGTGATGAGCGCCACGCTGTTGCCGAGACCCATGCCCATGATAGCAGAGGTCGGGTTCAGCATCTCGCGCATACCGGGGCCGCCCTTCGGACCCTCATAGCGGATGACAACGACGTCTCCCGGTACGATCTTGCCCGCGTTGATGGCCGCCTGTGCGTCCTCCTCGCTCTCAAACACGCGTGCCGGGCCTTCATGCACAAGCATCTCCGGCAGAACGGCAGAACGCTTTACAACGCTGCCCTCCGGCGCAAGATTACCGCGCAGCACGGCGATGCCGCCGGTCTGGCTGTACGGATTCTCGATGGGACGGATAACGTTGTGGTTCAGGTTCACGCAATTCTTGATGTTCTCGCCGACGGTCTTGCCGGTCACGGTTATGCAGTCCGTGTGCAGCAGACCCTTTTTGCTCAGCTCGTTCATCACAGCGTACACGCCGCCCGCTTCGTCAAGCTCTTCAACGTACGTTCTGCCCGCCGGTGCCAGATGGCACAGGTTCGGGGTCTTTTCGCTGATCCGGTTTGCGATGTCGAGGTTGATCTCGATGCCGCACTCGTGCGCGATGGCCGGCAGATGCAGCATACTGTTCGTGGAGCAGCCGAGTGCCATATCGACCGTAAGAGCGTTCATAATGGCGTCCTTTGTCATGATGTCACGCGGGCAAATGTTCTTTCTCAGCATATCCATGACCGCCATGCCTGCGTGCTTTGCAAGCTCGATACGTGCGGAATATACCGCCGGGATGGTGCCGTTGCCGCGCAGACCCATGCCGAGGGCTTCCGTCAGGCAGTTCATGGAGTTTGCGGTGTACATGCCGGAGCAAGAACCGCATGTCGGGCAGGTCTTGCACTCATATTCGCGCAGCTTTTCTTCGGTAATCTTACCGGCGTTGAATTCGCCCACCGCCTCCGAAATGGAGGAGAAGCTCGTTTTTACACCGCCTACGTGGCCCGCAAGCATCGGGCCGCCGCTGACGAACACCGTCGGCACGTTAAGGCGCGCCGCCGCCATCAAAAGGCCCGGCACGTTCTTGTCGCAGTTCGGCACCATGACGAGCGCATCAAAGCCGTGTGCCAATGCCATGGCTTCGGTGGAATCCGCAATGAGGTCGCGCGTGACGAGCGAATACTTCATGCCGGTGTGGCCCATTGCAATGCCGTCGCATACCGCAATCGCCGGGAAGACAATCGGCGTGCCGCCTGCCATCGCAACGCCGATCTTTACGGCGTCCACAATCTTATCGATATTCATGTGGCCCGGGACGATCTCGTTATAGGAGCTGACGATGCCGACGAGCGGACGTTCGATCTCCTCCTCCGTGAGGCCCAGAGCATGGTACAGCGCACGGTGCGGCGCGTTTTGCGTACCGATTTTCAGAGAATCACTTTTCATTTTATTTCCTCGATCCGTGAAATTTTGGCTGTGGCGCGGCGTCCCACATGGAAAAACGCGCCGTGTGTAAATAGGGTTTAAGCCATAGAGGAAAACTCCCCTATGGCTATCCCCTTAAAACAGATTCCGTTCAAATCAGTTGTTGATGAGCTTATCCTCGTCGCTCCAGCTGTACAGCTTGCGGATATCCGCGCCTACAGCCTCGCTCGGATGCTCGGAAGCCAACTTGCGCATTGCGTTGAAGTGTACCTGGCCGCCTGCGGAAGACATGTCGAGCAGGAAGTCCTTTGCGAAGGTGCCGTCCTGAATGTCCTTCAGGATCTTCTTCATGGTCTTCTTCGTCTCCTCGGTGATGATCTTCGGGCCGGTGATGTAATCGCCGTACTCTGCCGTGTTGGAGATGGAGTATCTCATGCCGGCAAAGCCGCTCTGGTAGATGAGGTCAACGATGAGCTTCATCTCGTGGATGCACTCAAAGTACGCGTTTCTCGGGTCGTAGCCTGCCTCAACCAGCGTCTCGAAGCCGGCCTGCATCAGAGCGCAAACGCCGCCGCAGAGAACTGCCTGCTCGCCGAAGAGGTCGGTCTCGGTCTCGGTACGGAACGTGGTCTCCAAAACGCCTGCTCTTGCGCCGCCGATACCGAGTGCATATGCGAGGCCGATGTCCCAAGCGTCGCCCGTTGCATCCTGCTCAACCGCGATGAGGCACGGTACGCCCTTGCCTGCCTGATACTCGCTTCTGACCGTGTGACCCGGGCCCTTCGGCGCGATCATGATGACGTTGACGTTCTTCGGCGGCTTGATGCAGCCGAAGTGAATGTTAAAGCCGTGTGCAAATGCCAGGGTCTTGCCCTCGGTCAGGTTCGGCTCAATGCTCTCTTTGTACAGTGCAGCCTGCTTTTCATCGTTGATGAGAATCATGATGATGTCCGCAGCCTTTGCAGCCTCAGCACTCGTCATGACCTTGAGGCCCTGTGCCTCGGCCTTTGCCCAGCTCTTGGAGCCTTCATACAGACCGACGATAACGTCAACGCCGCTGTCCTTCAGGTTCAGTGCATGTGCGTGACCCTGCGAGCCGTAGCCGATGATGGCAACGGTCTTGCCTGCGAGCTTCTGCAGATCGCAATCCTGCTGATAAAAAATTCTTGCCATGATAAATTACCTCTTTCTGTGCATGAATTGGTATGTTAATTTAAATGGACAAACTAAATTAGAAATTGATGGCCTGACGGATCGTCGTGCTGCCCTTTTCAAGGGAAACATTGCCGGTGCGGCAGATCTCAAGGATCTCGTAGTCGCGCATCAAATCGACGAATTCATCGATTTTTCGCGATTCGGAGGTCAGGCAAAGCATCAGGGAATCCTTGGAGTAATCCATGGTCGTCGCGCCGAACGCGTCCGCCGCGGCAAGGATGTCACTGCGCGTTTTGGAATCGTTTTTCAGCTTAATGAGCATCAGCTCGCAGCTGACGGAGGTGTCCGGGGTGAACTCTTTAATGGAGCAAACGTCCGGCAGCTTATAAAGCTGGTTCACGAGCTGCTGCTTCTGCGTCTCGCCGCCCTCAAACGTGACGGTGATGCGGGAAAGCGCGTTCGATTCCGTTTCGCTGACGGTCAGAGAAATGATGTTGAACTGACGTCTTCTGAACATGCTCGTCACACGGTTCAGCACGCCGAACTGGTTATTGACCAGAACCGCTACGGTATATCGATTCATCTCATTCACCCACCTTCATGATAATATCATCCATGCTGCCGCCCGGCGGGAGCATGGGCAGGACGAATTCGTCCTTATCGATCCTGCAATCGATGACATACGGGCCGTCGCAGCTGAACGCGTGCTCAAACGCCTTGTCGAGCGCCGCCACGGTATCAACAGCCTCGCCGTCCGCGCCGAACGCGCGCGCAAGCGCCACAAAGTCAGTCTTGCGGTCGAGAATCGTGTTGGAATAGTGCTTATTAAAGAACAGCGTCTGCCACTGACGCACCATGCCGAGCACGCCGTTATTCATCAGAAGGATGACAACCGGAACGTTGTAGGTTACGGCAGTGGTGAGTTCGTTGAGACACATGCCGAAGCTGCCGTCGCCCGTGACGAGCACGCTGCGCTCGCCTGTGCCGACCGCCGCACCGATGGCCGCACCGAGGCCGAAGCCCATGGTGCCGAGGCCGCCGCTGGAAATGAAGCGGCGCGGCTTTTTAAAGTTCACGTTCTGCGCCGCCCACATCTGGTGCTGGCCGACGTCCGTTGCAACGGCGGTATTCTCGCCGAGGTGCTTGTTCAGCGTCATGATCGCATTGCGGGGCGTAAGGCCCGGGCGAATATCGAGATAATCGTTTTCGGTTTCTTTTAAGGCCTTCACAGCCTTTTCCCAGTCGGGTTTCTGCTCTGCGTTGACGAGCGGAATGAGCTTTTGCAGCGTCAGCTTCACGTCGCCGCGCAGGCCGCAGGCGGAGTTCACGGTTTTCGAGAGCTCGGAGCCGTCCACGTCAATATGGATGATCTGCGCAAGCTTCGCAAACTTCTCGCGATTGCCCGTCACGCGGTCGTTAAAGCGCACGCCGAGCGAAATGATGAGGTCGGCGTCGTGCATCGCCATGGAGGAAGCGTAGTGGCCGTGCATGCCCTGCATACCGAGGAAACGCGGGTGGTCGGTCGGAATGCCGGAAAGACCCATCAAGGAGCAGCCGATCGGCGCGTCGATCTTCTCGGCGAGCGCCAGCATTTCTTCCTGCGCTTCCGATGTGATGAGACCGCCGCCGAAGTAAATGAACGGACGCTTCGAGGCGTTGATGAGCGCCGCGGCTTCTTTGATGCGCACGTCCTTCGCCGCGTGGCGTTCTTCGGGCTGCACGGGTGCCTGCGGCTCGTAGTCGCAGACGGCCGTCTGCACGTCCTTCGGCACGTCGATGAGCACCGGGCCCGGTCTGCCGGACTGCGCAAGCGCAAACGCCTCGCGGATGGTGTCCGCCAGATTCTCCACGGAGCCGACGAAGTAGTTGTGCTTCGTAATGGGCAGCGTCACGCCCGTAATGTCGATCTCCTGGAAGCTGTCCGTGCCGATCTGTGTCGTGGGCACGTTGCCGCAAATCGCGACAAGCGGGATGGAATCGAGGTACGCCGTCGCAATGCCGGTCACAAGGTTCGTTGCGCCCGGGCCGGAGGTGGACATCACCACGCCCACCTTGCCGGTCGCTCTTGCGTAGCCGTCCGCCGCGTGGGCAGCGCCCTGCTCGTGCGCCGTCAGCATGTGGCGAATTTCATTCTGGTATTTATAAAGACTGTCGTAAACGTTCAGGATCTGCCCGCCCGGATAACCGAAAACGGTGTCGCAGCCCTGTTCAATTAAAGTTCTGATGAGGATATCTGCACCTGTAAGCTGCATTCAATTACTCCTTCGTTAAGTATTCGAGGATGAGGTCGCCGCACTTTTTGCAGCCGACCTTCGTCATGCCGTCTTCCATAATGTCGGCAGTACGGTAGCCCGCGTCAAGGTACTTGGAAACCGCATGCTCCACCGCATCGGCTTCCTTCTCCATATCGAAGCTGTAACGCAGCATCATGGCGGCGGAAAGAATGGTGCCGATCGGGTTTGCAAGGTCCTGACCCGCAATGTCCGGTGCAGAGCCGTGGATCGGCTCGTACAGGCCGCAGCTCGTTGCACCGAGGCTCGAGGACGGGATCATGCCGATGGAGCCGGTGATCATGGAAGCTTCGTCGGAAAGAATATCACCGAACATGTTCTCCGTCACGATGACGTCGAACTGTGCCGGGTTCTTCACGATCTGCATCGCGCAGTTATCGACGAGCATATCGGTCAGCTCCACGTCGGTGTATTCTTCCGCCAAGCGGTGCATGACCTTCTTCCAAAGGCGGCTCGTGTCGAGCACATTGCTCTTTTCTACGGAGCACAAACGGTGATTGCGCTTTCTTGCCGTCTCAAATCCGATGCGGCCGATGCGCTCGATCTCCGCTTCACTGTACTTCATAATGTCCGTCGCGACCGGCTGGCCGTCTGCATCATCGGTCTTATGCTCGCCAAAATAGATGCCGCCGATAAGCTCGCGCACGATGATGAAATCGATGCCCTTTTCGACAATAGATTTTTTCAGCGGAGAAGCGTCAGAGAGCTGCGGCCAGATCTTCGCCGGGCGGTTGTTGCTGTAAACACCCATACCCGCGCGCAGGCGCAGCAGACCCTTTTCCGGGCGCTTCGGGCCCGGCACGTCGTTCCACTTGTCGCCGCCTACGGCGCCGAGCAGCACACTGTCGGAAGCTACGCACTTATCGAGCATTTCCTGCGGCAGCGGGTCGCCCCACTTATCGATGGCACAGCCGCCCATATCGACGTCTGTATAATGAAAGGTGTGTCCGTACAGCTCTGCAATTTTATCCAGCACGCGGAGCGCTTCGTTTACGATCTCCGGGCCGATGCCGTCGCCGCGGATCACCGCGATGTTCTTCGTCATTTGTTTTCCGCCTCCTTGAGGGACTTCAGCAAGCCGCCTGCTTTGATGATGTTCTGAATGAACGGCGGGAACGGCTGTGCCTTATACGTCTTGCCGGTCGTGATGTCGGTGATGATGCCGGTATCAAAATCGACCGAAACTTCGTCGTTTGCGTTGATCTCGTCTGCCGCTTCCTCGCACTCGAGAATCGGCAGGCCGATATTGATGGCGTTGCGGTAGAAAATACGCGCAAAGCTCTTTGCAATGACGCAACCCGTGCCGCAGGTTTTAATGACGAGCGGTGCGTGCTCACGGGAAGAGCCGCAGCCGAAGTTCCAGCCCGCCACAATGACGTCGCCCTTTTCGACCTTCTTTACGAACGCTTTATCAATATCCTCCATGCAGTGGAGCGCAAGCTCCTGTGCGTTCGGGGTGTTGAGGTAACGTGCGGGAATGATAACATCCGTATCGACGTTATCGGGATATTTGAAAACCTTGCCCTGTGTGTTCATGCTTACGCCTCCTTATATTCGGTGATGTAGCCGGTCAGCGCGCTGGCTGCCGCCGTGTGCGGAGAAGCCAGGTACACTTCGCTGTCCACATGACCCATGCGGCCGACGAAGTTGCGGTTCGTTGTGGCGATGCAGCGTTCGCCCGCTGCCAGAATGCCCATATAGCCGCCGAGGCACGGACCGCACGTCGGGGTAGAAACAACCGCGCCCGCATCGATAAATGCCGTCACGTAGCCGCGCTCCACGCATTCGCGGTAGATCTGCATCGTGCCCGGAATGATGATGCAGCGGATGCCGTCCGCAATCTTCTTGCCGTTCAAAATGCTGTACGCCGCTTCCATGTCTTCCATTCTGCCGTTCGTGCAGCTGCCGATGACGACCTGGTCGACCTTAATATCGTGCAGCTCGCTTGCCGGGTGCGTATTCTCCGGCAGATGCGGACAGGCGACGGTCGGCACAATCTTTGCGAGATCGATATCGATAACCTTTTCGTATTCCGCGTCGGGGTCTGCTTCGTATACAACCGGCTCGCGTTCGCTTCTGTCCTGTAAATAGGCAAGCGTAATATCGTCCACCGGGAAAATACCGTTTTTCGCACCGGCCTCAATCGCCATATTGCAGATGCACAGGCGGTCGTCCATGGAGAGGTTCTTCACGCCCTCGCCGGTGAACTCCATGCTCTTATACAGCGCGCCGTCCACGCCGATCATGCCGATGATTGTGAGGATAACGTCTTTGCCGCTGCAATTTTCCGGCAGCTTGCCGGTCAGGTTAAATTTGATCGCGGACGGAACCTTAAACCACGCCATGCCCGTTGCCATGCCGGCTGCCATATCCGTAGAGCCAACGCCTGTGGAGAACGCGCCCAGCGCACCGTAGGTGCAGGTGTGGCTGTCCGCGCCGATGATGCAGTCGCCGGCGGTCACAATGCCCTGCTCCGGCAAAAGCGCATGCTCAATGCCCATCTTGCCCACGTCATAGAAGTGGCTCACGCAGTGGCTGCACGCAAACTCGCGGCACGTCTTGCTCTGCTCCGCTGCCTTAATATCCTTGTTCGGCACAAAGTGGTCGAGTACGATCGTCACTCTGTCCTTATCGAAAACGTCTGTAAAGCCCGCTTTCTTAAACTCATGGATTGCGACCGGCGTCGTGATGTCGTTGCCGAGCACGATATCCAGCTTTGCATTGATGAGCTGACCGGCGGTAACTTCACTGAGACCCGCGTGCGCCGCAAGGATCTTCTGCGTCATGGTCATTTTCATTTTAGTTTCCCCCTTTGATCATATTGTTGTAAGCGCTCAACAGCGCCTTTGTATTCGCCTTTACAACGTCGGTGTCGGTGCCTGCGCCCCAGAACATCGAACCGTCTTCCTTTTCAAGGCCGATGTACGAAGCCGCCACGCTCTGCGAGCCCTGCCCCTGCATACTGTGCTGGGTAAAGACCTGCAGGGTGTACTCTGCACCGGTGTACGCACGCAGCGCGTTGTTGATCGCGTTGAGGGAGCCGTTGCCCTCCGCTTCCATCTCGGTCTCTTCGCCGTCCTTCGCGAACGTGATGCCGATCTTCACGTTGTCCTTGTCGCGCATAAACTCAAAATCCGTCACGGTAACACCGTTCGTCAGATTGAGGTAGTTCTCTTCAAAGATATTCAGAACCTCATCCGGCTTCAGTTCCTTGTGCTCGTGGTCGGAAATATCCTTACACAGATAGCTGAAGTGCTCGCGCATTTTCGGCGGCAGGTTATAGCCGTACGTCTGCTCCAGCAGATAACCGATGCCGCCCTTGCCGGACTGGGAGTTGACGCGGATAACGTCTGCGTCGTACGTTCTGCCGATGTCCTTCGGGTCGATCGGAATGTACGGTACGTTCCACTGATGCAGTTTATTTTTCGCTCTGTATTTCATGCCCTTTGCAATCGCATCCTGGTGGCTGCCGGAAAACGCCGCAAACACCAGTGCGCCCGCATACGGGGCTCTTTCGTACACATGCATACGCGTGCATTTTTCATATTCGTCCACAAGGTACGGCATGTCGGAGAAGTCAAGCTTCGGGTCAACACCGTGGGAGTACATGTTCATCGCAAGCGTAATGATATCCACGTTGCCGGTACGTTCACCGTTGCCGAACAGCGTACCCTCTACGCGGTCTGCGCCGGCAAGGAGCGCCAGCTCGGTGTCCGCAACGCCCGTGCCGCGGTCGTTGTGCGGGTGCAGAGACAAAGTCACGAATTCACGGTACTTGAGGTTCTCGCTCATGTACTCGACCTGCGAAGCATACACGTGCGGCATGCTCATTTCCACCGTGACCGGCAGATTGATGATGACGTTGTTCGTCTCGCTCGGCTCCAGAACGTCGAGAACCGCGTTGCAGACCTCCAGCGCGTATTCCGGTTCGGTGCCCGTAAAGGACTCCGGGGAATACTCAAAGCGGAAGTTGCCTTCGTATTCGGCCGCAAGCTTTTTGACGAGCTTCGCGCCGTCTACGGCGATCTTCTTGATCTCCTCCTTGGACTTCTTAAACACCTGCTCGCGCTGTGCAACGCTGACGGAGTTATAGAAGTGGATAATCGCGCTCGGTGCGCCCTTGCACGCGTCGAATGTCTTACGGATGATGTGCTCGCGGCACTGGGTGAGCACCTGCACGGTAACGTCCTCGGGAATCATGTTGTTGTCAATCAGCGTGCGGAGGAACTCATATTCCGTCTCGCTTGCCGCCGGGAAACCGACCTCGATCTCCTTAAAGCCGACCTGCAAAAGCACTTTGTAGTATTCAAGCTTTTCTTCAAGGCTCATCGGGATGACAAGGCTCTGGTTGCCGTCGCGCATATCCACGCTGCACCAGATCGGCGCCTTTTCAATGTGGTCTTTTTCCACCCACTTGTTATATTCTTTCGATACCGGGAAGTACCCGACCTTATATTTGCTTGCGTCCATCATTTTGCTTTCTCCTCTCAACCCTTGGTGGTTCTGAAGCCTGCTTCACGCAGGGCGTTTTTGATCGTTTTCACATGATTGTTGTCGCGCGTCTCCATTTCGATGCGCAGGAAACAGCCGTTAATGCTTTCGGTGTTGCCCTTTTCATAGTGCACGCCGGTCACGTTGCCGCCGCAGTCCGCGATGATCGAAGAGATCTCCTTGAGCTGACCGGGCTTGTCGATAAGCTCGATGAGGAGGCTCGCGGAACGGCCGGAGTTCATCAGGCCGCGGTCAATCACGCGGGAAAGGCTCGTCACGTCGATGTTGCCGCCGGAGACGATGCACACAACACGCTTGCCCTTTAAATCAAATTTATTGAACATCACGGCGGCAACGGAAGCAGCGCCCGCGCCCTCCGCGATCATTTTCTGCTTTTCGATGAGTGCCAAGATTGCGCTCGAAACTTCGTCCTCGCTCACCAGCGCGATGTCATCCACGTATTTTTTGACAATCTCAAACGTGTTGTCACCCGGGCGCTTTACGGCGATGCCGTCCGCCACGGTCTGCACGGTGTCGAGTGTCTCGATCTTGCCGTCGTGAATGGAGTTGTACATGCTCGGTGCGCCGGTCATCTGTACGCCGTACACCTTCACGCTCGGGCGGATGTGCTTTGCGGTGTACGCAATGCCGGAGATGAGTCCGCCGCCGCCCACCGGCACCACAATGGCATCGATGTTGTCAAGGTCGTTCAGAACCTCCAGCGCGATGGTTCCTTGGCCCGCGATAACGTCTTCGTCGTCAAACGGGTGCACGAACGTATAGCCCTCTTTTTCTTTCAATTCAATCGCCTTGTTATACGCGTCGTCGTAAACGCCCTCCACAAGGCAAACCTCTGCGCCGTAGCCCTTTGTGGCCTCCACCTTGGAGATCGGTGCGGAGTCCGGCAGACAGATGAGCGATTTGATGCCGTTTTTCGTTGCCGCCAGCGCCACGCCCTGTGCATGGTTGCCCGCGGAACAGGCAATAACGCCTTTCGCTTTCTCTTCTGCGGAAAGCTGGGAGATCTTATACGCAGAGCCGCGCACCTTAAAAGAGCCGGTGATCTGCAAATTCTCGGGCTTTAGGTACAGGTCGCAATCCGGCGCGATGCCGTAGGTCTTCACGACGTTTGTTTCGCGGATGATGCTCTTTAGAACGGTTTGCGCATCAAATACTTTGTCTAATGATAACATGTTCTTCTGCCTTTCCTGCTGTGTTCGGTTTAAAGCCTTATGAATTTGAAAGTTTGCGCTTTCAAACTTGCAGCTTGTTTCCTTGTTCTTCCGCTTTGAAGCGTAAAAAAACCGTCTCAAAGCCGTTTATGCTTTGAGACGGGTGTAATAACTAAAATATGCACTCGCGGTACCACTCAAATTGCGGAGAACCTCCGCCGCTCTTCGAAGTCCAATAACTTCTATGCACTGACGTAGCAATCACGGGATACCCTACTGAATTCGCTGTTCAGGCATCCGGCTCGGAAGGGAGAAATCTCTGCATCTCTGCACCGGTTCACACCTGCCACCGGCTCTCTGAAACAGCTCTGCACAGACAGTCTTCGTCATCGCTTTTTGTTATGAAATTGAATAGATTATAACACCCGCTTTCCCCGTTGTCAATGCTTTTCGACCGCCTTGTCAAAATTTTTCTTTTGTAAGTTTTGCAGGAAACACCTTTTCTCCCACCGTTTTTTCCTTTTTTCGCAAATCGGGCGCTTTTTCCGCAATTCACGCAAAAAGTGTGGAAAACAACGTGCAAAATCCGCAGTTCTGCCATAGCCAAAATAAAAAAGGTATGATAAAATAAAAAGGTTGAAAAGAGACTATGTATTTTCGGGTGATTTTCGTGACAAAAAGTATGACAGCGGGTAAGCCCCTCAAGCTTATCCTGCAATTTGCGGTACCGCTTTTGCTCGGCAACCTCTTGCAGCAAATGTATAATCTGGTTGACGCCGCCATCGTCGGCCGTGTGCTCGGTACCGGCGCACTCGCCGCCGTCGGCGCTACAAGCAGCGTGCAGTTTCTGGTACTCGGTTTCTGCATCGGCATCTGCATCGGCTTCGGTATCCCCATCGCCAAAAGCTTCGGCGCAGAGCGTCTTGATAAAATGCGTTCGTACATTTTCAACGCCGTGCTGCTTACCGCCTTATTCGCGGTGCTCATCACGGCGGTATGTTCACTGTGCTGCACGCTCATTTTACAAATGCTCTCCGTACCGCAGGATGTTTTTGACGACGCCTACGCGTATCTCATCGTCATTTTCCTCGGCATCCCCTTTACCTTATTATACAATCTGCTCTCCAGCATCCTGCGCTCCGTCGGTGACAGCCGCACGCCGTTCCTGTTCCTCGCCATCTCGACCGTCCTGAATATCGGTCTTGACCTGCTCTGCATCATTGTCTTCAAGTGGGGCGTTGCGGGCGCGGCTATCGCCACCATCGCAGCGCAGGCGGTCAGCGGCATTTTGTGCCTCATCTATATCCGCTTCCGCGTGCCGCTCCTCACGCTTTCCCGCGCAGACTGCAAAGCGGATGCGGAATCCATCCGTGACCTCGTCGTCATGGGCATCCCCATGGGGCTTCAAACCTCCATCACGGCCATCGGCAGCATGGTCATGCAGGCGGCGAACAACGGCCTCGGCAGCGTGTACGTTTCGGGCTTCACGGCCGGTATGCGCCTAAAGCAGTTCTGCATGTGCCCGTTTGATGCCCTCGGCTCTGCTGTTTCCGTCTTCTGCGGTCAGAATCTCGGTGCAAAAAAGCCGGAGCGCATTCGGCAGGGCGTACGGCTCGGCGTCATCGTCGGCGTCGCCTACGGCTTCTGCATCGGCCTTGTCATGATCTTCTTCGGCCGCAGCATGTCCATGCTCTTTGTTGAATCGAGTGCAGGCGACGTGCTCGACGCTTCCGCAAAATATCTGCGCTGCATGGGCTACTTCTTCTGGAGTCTCGGCATCCTCAACATCTGCCGTATGGCGACACAGGGCATCGGCTTCTCCGGCCGCGCGGTATTCTCCGGCGTAACGGAAATGTTCGCGCGCTCCATCGTCAGCCTCGGCTTTGTCGGCGCGTTCGGCTATACGGCTATCTGTTTCTCGGATCAAACCGCATGGATCGCCGCCGTGCTCTACATCACCCCCACCTGCCTGCACTGCATTAAGAAAGTCACAAAGCAGATCGAAGCGGAAAAAGCGAACGCCAATCTCTCCGAAAGCGTTGGTTAAAAGTTTTTGATCCAACTTTTTTCAAAAAGTCGGTCAGATTCTAAAAGTGAAACCCTTTTGCCTACCCAAAAATCAGGAGAATAGGTCAACTGTCCGGTGGACAGTTGACCCGCGAGGGACTCAATTAGGGGGTCCCTTGAAACGCTTGTCCTGCAAGCCTTTAGAAAAAGCTCCCCCATCTCAACTATATAAAAGGAACCCATCTATGAACGAAACTATTGTAACACTCAAAAAAGGCGAAGGCCG